>Ga0070737_10000058_pt1 | contig 269045 bp, 266 predicted proteins | sample Coa_R1_10_FD_66438 | JGI IMG/M metagenome (GOLD analysis project Ga0070737, IMG submission 66438) | Surface soil microbial communities from Centralia Pennsylvania, which are recovering from an underground coalmine fire - Coalmine... | ecosystem: Environmental > Terrestrial > Soil >...
GCTCAAGCGCCATTCCAACCACGTCGCAGGCACGAACGGCGGCCCCGCCCATCCGGCGGTGCGGTGAGGTGGTGCATGTCCCGGCGCAGCAGGTTCAGCGTGGCGTCCGTTGACGCGCTTTGCGCGTTTCAGGCTGTGACACGTCACTCATCCCCCGATGAAGGAGTTTTCGCGGAAAAGGCAGGAAAGCACAGTGATTTCAGCGAAATCGGCAGAGCAGCAGGAGGAGAGGAAAATGGCTGAAAACAGTGCGAAATCAGACGATTTCAGGCGCGGCGCGGAAGCGCCCCGGCCGATCACCGTGCGATTCGCGCCGGAAATCGCCGCGCGGCTGGAAGCGGAGGCGCGCGAACGCGACGCCAGTCCGACCGAGATCGTGCGCGCGATCGTCTGCGCGCACTACGGCGCCGCGGACGAGCAAACAGCCTTGATGCGGGAGCTGCGCGAGCTGGTCGAGGACCGCTTCCGCCACATCGTTTACGAAATCTCGCGCACGCGGAGCTCGCTCTACCACATGATGGAGCAGAGCGAGAGCATCGACCTCGACCGCGAGCGCCTGACGGTGATCGAGCAGTGGTCGCGCGAGGACGCGCAGGGTTATCTGCACGAGCTCGACGCCGAAATCCGCCGCCGGCTGAGCCCTCCGCAGGCGAGCGGCGGGGAGCGCGAGGAGTAACCGAACCATGTGGTCGGGCGGACGGCGGGCGGCGAGCTGGCAGGCCTACGCGACCGGGGCGCGGATGAACGCGCGCTTCGTGCTGCTGTGGCTGAAACTCTCCATCTTCTCATGGCTGGCAGCGACGCTCGGGCTGGTTTGGTACTGGACCGGACGCTACTTCCCGGACTTCGGCCATCGGCTCTTCGTCCCGTGGTTCGCGGCGTGGGTGCTTGCCAAACTCAACCTGCCGCTGGTTCGTCCGACCCTGCCGTACTACGGCCGGCGCTATCCCTACCAGGTTCTTTATCCGTTCCTTAACGGCAAGCGCTTTTACCAGCACTCGTTCGGCGAATGGGTCATCCATTACTGCCGCTGGGGACTGGTCGGGCCGGCGTTGGCGACGCTGGCGGCGGTCCTGCTGCTGCGGCGCAAAGCTTCAGACGCCCGTCATATCCGCGGCCTGCAGCTAGTCGAGAGCCGCGACCTCGCCGGCGCGATCGAGAGTTCGAGCGCCCACGGACTCTCCCGCGTTCCGGTAGTGCGCGGACTTGTAAAGCGTAACAGCAGTGCGCTCCGCATCGGCGGCGTCGCGATACCTCCGGAACTGGAGCCGCAGCACTTTCTGGTCACCGGCAAGACCGGCTCCGGCAAGTCCAACTTCATCCGCCGGCTGCTCCGTCAGGTCGAGGCGCGCGGCGGGAAAGCGGTCGTGCTCGATCCCGACGCCGAGTACGTCGCGGAGTTTTACCGGCCTGAGCGCGGCGACGTGATTCTGAATCCGCTCGATGAGCGTTGCCCGGCATGGTCGCCCTGGGCGGAGCTTCGGCCGGAGAGCTTCCGCATGGACGCCGAGGCGCTGGCGCAGTCGCTGATTCCCGACGCCCCCAACAGCTTCGCCCAGAGCGGCGCGGACAGGTTCTTCCGCCGTTCCGGCCGCACCACGCTGGTCAGCATCTTCGAGACCGCCAAGCCGCAGACGGCGGAGACCATCGCCGAGCTGCTGACGCTGCCGCGCGACCGTTTGAAACGGGCGCTGGCCGGCACGGCGGCCGAGCCGCTGATCGATCCGGGCGCGCACGACCAGGGCGCGGGGATCGTCGCGATGGTTGTCAACGCCACCAATCCGTTGCGCTATCTGCCGCCGGAGGACGGCGGCCGCCCGGCGTGGAGCGCGGTCGACTGGGCCAAAGAGCGCCAGGGCTGGCTCTTCCTGACTTCGACCGAGGATTCGCGGGCGGCGGCGTTGCCGCTGCAGAACGTCTGGCTCGATTGCCTGGTTCGCCAGCTGCTGACCGCCGAGCTTGGCGCCGCGAACGAGCAGGTCTGGATCGTGATCGACGAGCTGGGCGCGCTCGACTATCAGGGCCAGCTCGAAAACCTGGTGGTGCGCGGGCGCAAGCGCGGCCTCTGCGTCGCGCTCGGCTTTCAGGCGGTCTCGCAGCTCCACTCGATCTACGGGCGCGAACGCACGGTGACCCTGCTCTCGGCGCCGGCGACCAAGCTGATCCTGCGCTCGGACGAGGCCGAGACCGCCGAATGGGCGAGCCGCACGCTCGGGCAGCGCGAGGTGGTGCGGCTGCAGATGACCACGCTCACCGGGCCGTCGCTCTACCGCGACGGCTTCAACCTGCAGCCGCATCAAACATTGGAGCGGGTGGTGTTGCATGCCGAGATTCAGAAGCTGCCGCCGCTGGAGGGCTATCTCTGCATCGCCGGCTACGACCGCGCGCGCGTGAAGCTGCAGTGGGCTGAGTCCCGGCGCAACGCGCCGGCTTTTGTACTTCGGCGCACGGTAGAGGAACCCGCGCCGGCGCAGGCGTCCGAATCGAGCGGGCCGCGCGTACGGCCGGCGCCTGTCGGCAATGGGCGGCGCCCGCCGGTCGTGCCCCGAGACGCGATGGCGCGGAAAGGGTGGAGGTAGGTCGCGATGCTGGCGATGTCGAAAGGGGCGCTCACGGCTGGACAGGCCGAGACTTACTACGAAGAGAAGTACAGCCGCGACGACTACTACACGGAAAAGCACCGCGTGGTCGGCCGCTGGTTCGGCAAGGGCGCGGCGGAACTTGGCCTTGCAGGTGATGTCGATACCGCCGACTTCCGCGCAGTCCTGAACGGCCTCGATCCAAGGAGCGGCGACGTTCTCGTGCACGCCGCCCAGCGCGAGGGCGAGCAGAAGCGCGCCGGCTGGGACGCCACCTTCAACGCGCCCAAGTCGGTCAGCGTGCAGGCGCTCGTGGGCGACGATTCAAGATTGATAAACGCGCATCGGCGCGCCGTCGAACGGGCGCTGGAAGAGTTGGAGCGCTTCGCCCAGGCGCGGATCCGGCGCGGCCAGGAGTGGGTGACCACCGCCAACGTGGTCGCCGCCCGCTTCGACCACATCGCCGCGCGCCCGACCGACGCCGCCGCCAGCGACGGCTACGGTCCCGACCCGCACCTGCATACCCACGTGGTCGTGATGAACATGACGCGGCGGCCCGACGGCGCCTGGCGCGGCCTCGACCCGGTCGAGATCTACCGCTCGCAGGCCTTCGCCACAGCGGTCTATCGCACCGAACTGGCGCGCGAGGTGCGGAAGCTCGGCTACGCCATCGCTATCGCCGGCAGCGACGGCCGGTGGGAGCTGGAGGGCTACGGGCGCGAACAGGTGTTGGCCTTCTCGCTGCGCCGCCAGGAGATCGAGCGCGAGCTCGAAAAGCTCGGGATTAACGGCGCGGGCGCCGCGCAGATCGCGGCCCATCGCTCGCGCCTCGCCAAAGACCATCGCGGCGAGGAGGCGCTCAAGGCGGAATGGCGCGAGCGCGCCGCGGCCTACGGAATCCCGGTTCAAGAGATCGGGCGCTTGGCGCTGAATCGCGCCGCGACTCCGCCGGAAATCGGCGACGACAAATTGCGCGAGGCGGTGCGCCACGCTGTGGCGCACGCGACCGAGCGCAACGCCGCGCCCGACCGGCGCGAGCTCGAGACGTTCGCCCTTCAACATGCGATGGGCCGGACCGTCATCGATCGCGTCCGCGGCGCCATCGACGCTTGCCGAGGCGAGGGCGAATTGCTCGATCTGGCGCAGAACCATCGCCATCCGCTCGGCGCCTTCACCACCCCCGCGCTGGCGGCGCTGGAGCGCGACAACCTCGCCCTGATGCGCGGCGGGCGCGGCAAGGCCGAGCCGATCGCGCCCGCTGAAGAGATCAAGCGTTGGGCGGCCCGGCGCGGCCTCGCCGCCGATCAAACCCGCGCCGCCGAGATAACTCTCGCGACGCGCGACTGGCTGAGCGCGATCGAGGGGCGCGCCGGCGCCGCCAAGACCACCACCGTAGGAGCGATCCGCGAGCTCGCCCGGGAGCGCGGCTGGTTCGTGCGCGGCTTCGGACCCACCAGCGGCAGCGTCAAGGCGCTGGCCGAGGCGGGCGTGCTCGCGCGCACCGTCGCGAGCCTGCTCGAAAATCCGCCCGCCGAAAAACACGGCCGCGAACTCTGGATCGTGGACGAGTCGAGCCTGCTCGCCAGTCGCCAGGTCAACCGCCTGCTCCATCTCGCCCAGGAGGCCGGCGTCGAACGCGTCGTCTTCGTCGGCGACGAGCGGCAGCACCACGCGATCGAAGCGGGCCGCCCGCTCTTTCAGATGCGGCAGGCCGGCATGACCACCGCCTCGCTCACCGTGATTCGCCGCCAGCGCGACCCGGAGCTCAAGCGCGCGGTCGAGCTCGCTGCGGCTGGCAAGCTCGCCGAAACCATTGCCGCGCTCTCCGACCAACAGCGCATCACGCAGATTGCAGCGCCCGCCGACCGCTATCGCGCGATCGCCGAGGACTATCTGCGCTCGCATCAGGCCGGCCAGACCACGCTGGTCGTGAGCCCCGCCATCGAGGAGCGCGCCGAGCTCAACCGGGTCATCCGCGAGCTGCTGGTCGAGCGCGGCCTGGTCGCGCGCGAAAGCGTTGAATTAATGACGCTGACCAATCTCGACCTGACGCGCGCGCAGCGGGCGCACGCGCGCCATTACGCAGCCGGCGACGTGATTCGCTTTCGGCGCGCCAGCGCCAAGCTTGGCGTCGCGGCGGGCGGTTACGCCACGGTCGAGGCGTCGGACATACGGCGCAACCGGCTGCGCATCAGAACCGCGAACGGCGCGTTCGCCGAGTACCAGCCGGGGCGTTTCCGGGGCGTCGAAGCATTCCGGGCGGAACATCGCACGCTCGCCGCCGGCGACCGCATCCAGTTCCGCGCCCCCGACCGATTGCTGGGCGTCGCCAACGGCGAATTCGCCACCGTCGTCGCGATTGACGGCAGTCAGACCCGGCTGCGCACGGACAAGGGCCGAGAAATCGCAGTCGCGAACGCGCGGCTGCGGCACATCGACTACGGCTACGCCTCGACCTCCCACGCGAGCCAGGGCGCGACCGTGGACCGCGTCATCGTCAACGTCGATGCCGAGCGCAGCGCGCGCCTTGTGAATCGCCGGCAATTCTACGTCTCGCTCAGCCGCGCGCGCCACGACGCGCGCATCTATGCCGACAACGCCGAGGCGCTGGCCCGGGCCGTCGCCCGCGAGCAGCTCAAGCCGACCGCGCTCGAAAATCTCTCGCCCGCCCAGCGCCGGGCGCTGCCGAAGTTCCAGCCGATCGAGATTGAAGAGCCGTTCGCGCGGCGGATCAGGCAAAGCGTCCGTCAGGAGCAAAAGCTCAAGCGTAGCCAGGGAATCCGATGGTGAGAGTGAGGAGGCAAGACGATGAAGTTCTGTACACGGTGCGGTTTGAGAATGATCGATCAATCAAACTGCCGCGTCTGCGGAAAGCCCGGTTATAGAGCCACGCTTGAGGCGCCCGCCGCGGAGTATGCGCCCGCGGGCGATCTGCCGCCGTTTAAGTACGTTTATCGCGTTCCGCTGCTGGGCCCGCTCGAACGCGAGCGGCGCGTTGTCATTCCGTTCAGCTACATCAACGGAACTCTGATTGAGACCAGCAGCCACGAGGACGCGGCGCATCCGGTCTGCTTCAGAGTCTGGTCGCAGCGGGACGATCCGCGCTTCGGCCCGCGCGATCCCATCGTGGGCAGAGAATCGCAGCCCTCCATCAGAACCATTGTACGGCTCCGGCTCGGCAGCGGCGCCGAGCGCTCATTCGTTCTTAGCCAGGCGAAACTGCGGACCAGGTCGGAAAGCCGAATCACGCTGATCTTTCCGGTTGCGGTCGAGCGGGCGCTCAATCCGCTATACGACTACGCCGCGATCGCGGCCGTCGATCACGCCGCGCACGACTTTGCCTGGAGCACCGCGCATCCGGAGATTGATGCGCTCCGCTCGCGGCTGCCCGAAGATCAGATTGAGCCGTTCGGCGATGCGCTGGCCAACCACCTCAACGGACTCTGCCCGCGCTGCCTGCGGCTGTTCGCTCAATACCGCAAACCGGAGCGGCGATACGATCTCGCCGCCGCGGACCAGGAGCTAAGCCGATGAATCCCGCCCAACTCCGCCTTGCGCCGGCTTCGCGCAATTCCGCCGCGCCCGCCCCGCGGGAGCGCTGCGCTCGGTCACGCCGGAATTGCACCGCTCCGCCGGCGCTCATTGGCGGCGGCGCCATGCGCCGCATCAGGTCCCTTTCCGCCGCCGCCCTTCCAGAGGTTTGCGAGAAGGGCGGCCGGGGAAAGCTGGCGCTGGGTTTTCAAGCCCAAGCCATATGCGCCCTGGCCTGCGGCAAGCGGGCGCGAAAGGAGCAATGCGATGCGTCGTTACAAATGCGATCCGCGCTGGATCAACGCCAGGTTCAAGGGCGAGTGCGCGCGCTGCAGGCGCGCGATTCGCACCGGCGAGCGCGCCTTTTACTACCCGGAAGATCGTTCGCTCTACTGCGCGGCCGAGGAGTGCGGCGAGGCGGCGAGCCGGGAGTTTTCGGCGCGGGCGTTCGACGAAGACAACAATACTTCGATGTAGGGAGTCAAGGACGATGTTGTATCAGGGCGATTGCGGCCGCTGCGGCCGGAAAGTAAGGACCGACGAAAATTATCTCAAGGCCCACCTGTGGGCGAGCACCGCCGTGTTCCACTGGTCATGTTTTACAACGCTGATGAAGGAGCACGGCGAGCAGGCGGCCGAAGACGCCGCGTGGAAGGCGAGCAGGGTTACGCGGGAACAATAAACCAAAGCTCCGTGTCGGGGCCGCTACCCCCGGCACGGAGCGCAACAGGAGGTAAAAGTCATGTCGCTCAACAAAGTTATGGTCATCGGGCATCTCGGGCAAGACCCGGAAATCCGCTACACCCCCGCCGGCATGCCGGTCGTGAACTTCTCGGTCGCGACCGACGAGGCCTACCTCGACAAGGACGGCAAGCGTCAGCAACGCGCGGAATGGCACAGGGTGGTCGTCGCGGGCAAGCTCGCGCTGGTCTGCCGCGAGTATCTCAAGCGCGGCCGGGAGGTGTTCGTCGAAGGGCGGCTCAGAACCCGCGCATGGGAGAGCAACGGCGCGACCAACCGGCGCACCGAGATTGTCGCCAGCCGCGTGCAGTTCCTCGGCGCCCCGCCGGCCGACGCCAAGGTGGACGAACCTTCGGCCGAGGCGAGCGTTGAAAGCGGGGTGGTCGCCGCAACGGATATTCCGTTTTGACGTTAATGTCGAGTTAACCCGTTTGCGACGAGCGGAGACCAAACACTCGGAAACTGGTGAGAATCATGGAACACGACAGCAGGTCTAATTCTACTCAGAAACTGGGTTGGACACTGGAGGAACTCGCTCTGAGTTTGAGCGTTTCGGTTCCTTTTCTGAGACTCGAAATTAAGCGTGGTCGGCTTCGCGCTGCGCGCCTTGGTCGGAGGGTGGTTCTCCTTGATTCTGAGGTCCGGCGATATTTGGCGGAAGCAGCCGACCGCGGCGCTCGTGCATAAGTTGCAGGAGAAGCGTCATGAGCGTTTACAAGCGCGGCGGTGTCTATTGGTACAAGTTTCTGTTTCAGGGACAATTAATCCGAGAATCAGCCAAAACGACTTCCAAGACGATCGCACGTGAAGCTGAACGTGCTCGCAGGCGTGAGCTTGAGCTGGGCTTCAATCGCATATCGAGGCGTGAGCGGCTTCCGCTCTTCGAGATTGCCGCGAAGGAATGGCTGGCGTCGAAGGGCGCTTTGAGCCCCCTTGGAAGGGTCTACTACGAGCAGTACTCGCGGAAGCTTGTTGGCGAGTTCGGCGGCAGGCTGGTCTCCTCGATTACACTAAACGATATTGCGGCTCTGCAGCAGAAGCGTCTTGCGGAGGGACTTTCAGCTCGAACGGTCAACTGCGAGATCGCTACCTTACGGCAGATCCTAAAGCATTACGGATGTTGGGTTGCGCTTGCGGGAAGAGTTCGGTTCCTGAGGGAAAACGCAAAAACAGGAAAGGCTATTTCAATCGAAGAGGAAGACAGGCTTCTCGTGGCGATAAAGGAAAGCCCTTCACCTGCGCTCTATCCGTTGTTCGTGCTGTCGTTGGATGCCGGGCTCAGGCCGTCGGAAAGCCGCGCGCTGCGGCGATCTGATCTTGCCTTACGGTGGGTTGATGGCGCTATCGCGGAAGGTGAAGTGATAGTTGCGCGGTCGAAAACGGATGGCGGAACAGGGCGCGTCGTGCCACTTACAAGCCGCGTGTGTCGCGCCCTGACGTTCTGGCTGTTGCAGTTTCCGGATGCGGGCCCGGACAGCTATGTTTTTCCCTTTCATAGGGTCGGCTTTGCCGGAAACGCTAGAAGACCAATTATTTGGGACGTGAATCTCAACCGTCCGATGGGGCAATGGAGCTACAACCGGGCCTTCGAGACGGCGAAGCGAAAGAGCGGGGTCGAATGCCGTTTCTATGATGCCCGTCATACGTTTGTGACTAGGCTCGCTGAAAACCCTGCAGTTTCTGTGGAAACCATTCGTCAACTGGCGGGCCACGTGGGCGAGAAGATGCTAGCCCGTTACGCTCACATCCGTGTTCAAGCCCGCCGAGACGCTATCGCCACTCTTGAACGGAAGGCGGAGTCGCAGGAGCTTTCTCTGAATTCCGAGTGGCGGGCACAAAATTGGGCACAGTCGGGCTCAGAGCGTCAGGAAAGACGGGGCGAAAGCACGACAAAGTCCTTGAAAACAATGGATTTCAGGTTGGTCGGGGCGGCCGGATTTGAACCGGCGACCACACGCACCCCAAGCGTGTGCGCTACCAGGCTGCGCCACGCCCCGACCGGGGCAGGGATTCACGCCATCCGCAGTATACTGCCGGACGGGGCAAATTGCATCGCCCGCTACGCTTTCTTCTTCGGGGCCACCCGCGGCCGCCATTGCCAGTACGAGCGCAGGTCGACGGCGAAGGTCCAGGCGTTGCGCGGCTGACCTATCAGATGGATCAGTTCGTTGCAGATCGATTCGGTGGCGACGAAGTGATCCGGATCAGAATCCGCCGACGCTTCGGTGACCCGCTCCAAGGCCACCGCGCCGTCCACGTCGAGCGCGGCGGCGTGGACACCGCGATGCATAAACTCGTAGGCAACGGATTCGGCAATCGCGCGCTGCGCCAGCTTGGAGGCGTTGTAGGCCGCGTACTGCAGCGGCCCGCTGCGGCTTTCCGATCCGAGCACGAAAATGATCGTTCCGCCGCCCCGCTCCGCCATCCGGCCCACCACCGCCTGGGTGCAGTAAAACGGCCCATAGGTGTTGACCTTCAACTGGAAATCGAAGTCCTCATCGGTGATCTCCAAAAACGGCTTGCGCAGGTACGCGCCGGCGTTGTTGATCAGCACCGAAATCGGACCAAGCTCGCGCTCCACCGCCTCGACTGCGGCCAGCACCTGCTCGCGCTTGCCCACGTCGGTCGGGGTGACCAGGGCCTTGCCGCCCTGTTTGCGGATCAACTCGGCGGTTTCTTCAAGCTGCGATTTGGTGCGCGCGATCAGTCCGACCGCGTAACCTTCGCGGGCCATGCGCTGCGCGATCTCGCGCCCGATTCCGCGTCCCGCGCCTGTAACCAATGCGACCTTGGATTCCAGCATAGCCCCCGATCCTAGCCTTCGTCGCACGGCGAGAAAACGCCTGCGCAACACTCGCCATGTGCCGGCAGGCACGGTCGTCCGCGCTGCCAATCGACGCGCGGTTGAAAACGGGCGCCGATTGCGGTTGCATCATTGGCAGGGCCGATGCTTTAAAACACGCAGGAAGCGGGGCCGATTTGGTCTCATCCATATAGACAATGCTGATCACGGTTGACGTCGGAAACACCAACACGGTTATCGGAGTCTACGATGGCAAAACACTGAGCCATCATTGGCGCCTGTCCACCGATCAGGAACGCACCAGCGACGAGTACGGCGCGCTGCTCAACACACTATGGGCGGGAGCGGGGATGATTTCTCCACCGCATCCCGACGGCGTCGTGGTGGCGTGCGTGGTACCGCCGCTTAACCAGGTGATCGAGGATCTTTCGCGCCGCTATTTCCATTGCGAACCGTTGATGGTCGGGCCCGGCATCAAGACCGGGATGCCCATCCTTTATGAAAATCCCAAGGAAGTCGGCGCCGACCGTATCGTCAATGCCGTAGCCGCCTACGATCGCTACCAGGAAGCCTGCATCGTGGTCGATTTCGGCACCGCGACCACGTTCGATTACGTTACCGCGCGCGGGGAATATGCCGGTGGCGCAATCGCTCCGGGAATCGCGATTTCGATGAACGCGCTGGTCGAGCATGCCGCCAAGCTTTACCGGGTCGAATTGGTCAAGCCGCGCGAAGCGGTGGGCCGCACCACGATCGGCGCCATCCAATCCGGCCTGGTTTTCGGCTATACCGCGCTGGTTGACGGCCTGGTCATGCGGATCCAGCAGGAACGGGGGGAGCAGGCGCGGGTGATCGGCACCGGCGGGCAGGCCAGCCTGATCGCGCAGCTATCGGACACCATCGAAGATGTCGAGGAATTCCTGACGCTCCAGGGTCTGCGGCTCATTTTCGAGCGCAACCGCAGGAGCTGAGTGGGTGGGGCGCGAATGGAAAAGCCAATCCGGGTGGTAAAGGATTCGATGATCGGGGTGAAGCTCCCCGATTATTCACGCCACAGCCCAATCGTGGCCTCGGTGCTGGGCAAAAATCCGGGACCGTTCACCGGCCCCGGCACCAACACCTACCTGGTCGGACGCGGCCGCCGGCCGCTGATTCTTGACACTGGCGCCGGCGTCAGCGTCTATCCCGACCTGCTGGCGCGCGGTCTTGAGGAGATGTGCGACAGCCGGCAGTTGGACAAAATCGTGGTGACGCACGCCCATGGCGATCATCTGGGGGGCGTCAGGCAGATTCGCCCGCGCTTCGGCGCGGATTTGAAAATCCTGAAAATGCCGTGGCCCGGCCACGATGAGATCGCCGGAGCGCCCATAACCGCAATTCACGACGGCGAGCTGGTCAGCGCTGACGGCGCCGATCTGCGCGCGGTGTTTACTCCGGGGCACGCTCCCGATCATTTGTGCTACTACCTGGAACAGGAAAGAGCTATCTTTACCGGTGACGTCATTCTGGGAGCGGGAACGACGGTGATCCCGGACGATAGCGGCGATCTCGGGCAATATATGGCTTCGCTCAGACGTCTGCTGGAACTCGACCCGGATTTGATTTACCCTGCGCACGGTCCGGTGATCCGCAACGCCCGGGAGAAGATTCGCGAGTACATTGCGCATCGCCAACTGCGCGAGCAACAGGTGCTCGAAGCGCTGCGCCAAGGCCCGCAGCAGATAGTCGCGATCGTCCGGCAGATTTATATCGACGTGCCTGAATTTCTGCATCAGGCGGCCGGCAGTTCCGTCCGCTCGCATTTGCGCAAACTTCAAAAGGAAGGTGCGGTGGTTGAGGAGGACAATTACTGGAGGCTGAACTGAACGTCAGCACCGACGATGCGCAAGCGAAGTTTGATTTTCCTGGCGGCAGTGACCGGGGCGGTGCTGAGCGCCCCTGCGTATGGTCGGGACGTTACGGGCCTGGGACGCCTGCGCGCCCCACTTGCAGCCGACCCCTCTTGCGTTGCACCCATCGAAATCGCCGCTGACAACACGCCCGATCCGGTGACTGCCGAAAGCCTGGGAAACGGGCTGCCTGCCACCAGTTCCACCACTGAAATCCCGCCCGCCAACAACCCGGACGATCCGGCTGATGCCTTGCCCGCGCCAGACCCCAACAGCGTCAATGATCCGGCTGCGAGCTCCGATCCGGGGGACCAGCAGCAGATCGAAACCGACCCCGACGCGGAACTGCCACCGCATGTCTACAGTCTTCAGGATTTCATCAGCCAGGGAGCTGACGAATCGCCGTTAGGGATGGAGTTGCGGGAGGACTGCACCCGGCTGAAGGACCATGAAAAGGTCTGCGGCCTGGCCGTGCTCGACTTGCGCCGCGGCAGTCCGGCTGCGAAGGCCGGAGTCAAGCGTTACACCGCGCTCACGCACGACATCCTCGACGGCGCTTCGGTGGCCGCAGCCCTGGTTTTTCCGCCGGCTATCGTGGCGGTCGCCGTTATCGACCAAAGCGGTATCGGGGAAAGCTTCGACCTCGTAATCGGGGTGGACGGCCGCCGCGTCAGGCATATTCTGGATTTCCAGGATTTGACCTCGAATGTAAGGCCGGGCGACACCGTCTATCTGACGATCGTGCGTGCGGGCAGACGCGTCCAGTTGCCGGTGCGGATTCCGGTGGATTCGACCTCATTTCGCAACTGACCCCTCTTTACATCGTGCTGCGCGCGTACTAAAAAAAATCGCCCTCCCGTTGAGGACCACAGTTCCGGCGAGGAGAGCAATAAAATTGAATGGTTCCCAGGACGGAACCGTCGAAAAATTCAGGCTGCCTGGATCCTGAAAGTCGGACCGGGACTCCGAGCGATGATTTGGCACGCGTGCGTTCGCGGGTTGTCGGTTGCGGCTGGCAACCTTTTTTTTCGGCAAAAAAAGACCTCGGGGAAGCAGCAATGGCTAGCGAAAAAGTTCGTGTTCCAGATCTGGCTCGGATGAAGGCGCGCAGACGCAAGATCGCGATGTTGACCGCCTACGATTATTGCTTCGCGCGTCTGTTCGATCAGGCCGGAATTGACCTCCTGCTGGTAGGCGACAGCCTCGGGATGACCGTACAGGGCCGCGACACCACCTTGCCGGTCACCGTCGATGAAATGGTTTATCATCTGCGGATGGTGACCCGGGCCCGCACCCGCGCCCTGGTGATCGGCGACATGCCCTTCCTCTCCTACCAGGTCAGCGCCGAGGAGGCTTTGCGCAACGCCGGACGGTTGATGAAAGAAGGCGGCGCCGAGGCGGTCAAACTCGAGGGCGGCGTGATGGTCGCCGACACCGTCCGCCGCCTGGTCGATGTCGATATTCCCGTCATGGGCCATATCGGGCTGACACCGCAGTCGGTGCATCGGATGGGCGGTTACCGGGTCCAGGGCCGGACCGAAGGCAGGACTCCCGGATGCCGCGAGCGCCTGCTCGAGGACGCTGCCGCGCTCCAGCAAGCGGGGGCCTTTGCGATCGTGCTCGAAGGGATGCCGGCTGAACTGGCCGGCGAGATCACCGAGCATTGCGCCGTACCCACCATCGGAATCGGCGCCGGACCCCAATGCGACGGACAGGTGCTGGTTATGCATGACATGCTGGGCCTGACGCAATCGCACAAGCCACGGTTCGTCAAGTCCTTCGCTGCACTTGCGGAAGCCGTTACTTCCGCCGCCGCCGCCTATGCCCGCGAGGTTCGCGAGGGGGTCTTCCCGGCACCTGAACATTGTTACCTGCGCAAGGAGCTGCCGTCGTGAAGATCATCGAGTCTCCCGCCGAGATGCAGCGTCTGGCCGACGCTGCCCGCCTGCGCGGAGATAAGATCGCGCTGGTACCGACGATGGGCTACCTGCACGAGGGCCATCTGAGCCTGATGCGCGAGGGGCGCCGGCGCGCGTCGGTGCTGGCCGTCTCCCTGTTTGTCAACCCCACGCAATTCGGACCCAATGAAGACCTCGCTGCCTACCCGCGCGATATGCAACGCGATTGCCGTCTGATGGAATCGATCCCGGTAGACCTGCTGTTCGCTCCTCAGGCGCAAGCCATGTACCCGCCCGGAGCGCAAACCTGGGTCGAGGTAACCGAGGTCACCCAGGGGATGTGCGGGGCGTCGCGTCCCGGCCATTTCCGTGGCGTCACCACGGTGGTCGCCAAACTGTTCAATATCGTCAAGCCGCACATAGCCCTGTTTGGCGCCAAGGACTACCAGCAGCTATGCGCCGTTCGCCAGATGGTGCGTGATCTCAATTTCGACGTCGAAATCGTGCCGATGCCGACGGTAAGGGAACACGACGGGCTGGCGATGAGTTCGCGCAACGCCTATCTCTCGCCGGCTGAACGGGAAAAGGCGCTGAGTCTGAGCCGCGCCTTGGAGGCCGCGCGCGCGTGTTACGTGCAAGGCGAACGCAATCCTTATGCATTGGCGCAGCGCGCGCGCGAAGAACTGGGCCGCGACAACGCCGTCAGCGTCGAATACGTGGAAGTGCGCGAGGCAACCACACTGAAGGAAATAGAGCGGATCGATGGTCCGGCGGTAATCGCGGTCGCGGCGCGCGTGGGACGAACGCGCTTGATAGACAATATCGTGCTGGAGCCATCCTCGAACTAACCCTCGCCTGACCCGGGGAGTGTCTGCAATAGGGTTCTGAACCGGTGGAGTACGAAAGCCAATGAGAATGATGTTGAGAGCCAAGCTGCATCGCGTGCGTCTGACCCGCGTCGATCGTGACTACGAGGGCAGTGTCGCCATCGATCGTTTGCTCCTGGAAGAATCGGGCATCCTCGAATACGAGATGGTGCATGTGTGGAATGTGACCAACGGCGAGCGGTTGCAAACCTACGCGATTGCCGCACCCGCCGGATCGGGCGAGATTTGCCTCAACGGCGCCGCCGCGCATAAAGGCAATCCTGACGATATCGTGATCATCGCGGCATTTGCACCGATGGAAGAAGCCGCGGCGCGCAGCCATAAGCCGCGGGTGGTTTACGTCGATTCGAACAACCGTTCCCGAACGGCGGCAACGAACGGCTCGAACGGCAGGAGAGCGGAGCAGAGTTGAGGGAGGGCGGCGGAGCGCCAAAAAATCGTCACTTGCCAAAATATTGGCGCCATTAAAATGCCGTCTTACGTAAGCAGCTTGGTTTCGCACTTGTTTTGGCGTGTCTACATTGGCATAGAAAATGTTCTGCCTATCCTTCGCTAGTTGATTTGCTCCACAAATAAAGAGGGGGTAGGCAATGATTGTCGAAGACAAGGTAATGACCTTACGCGAGGTATCTGAGTACCTGAAGGTACATCCCTCAACCATTTACCGCCATCTAAAGCGCGGCATGATCCCCGCTTTCAAAGTGGGAAGCGATTGGCGGTTCAATATCGAATCGATCGATCGATGGCGTCTGGGACAGGATCGGTCTACCACTGAACGCTCACTGGTCTGGGGAAGTTCTTCCAGATAAGCCTAGTCTACAGACGACAGACTTGAAGACGAAGATAGGGGGGATTAGGTGCCGGCTGCGGAGGCCAGAGGCGTCGCAGCTGGCGCCAGACCCACGTATTCCATCGCCAATCCTCCGCGCAGCGGATCGAGGTTGGCGATGCGCACGAGGATTTTCGAATCGTTGCTGAGATTGGGCGCGCGCCGCAAAGTGCCGCGCAGCGCGTAATCCGTCAGTTCAGCGGTGTTGCCCTCGCGCAAGACCTTTGCCTCGAACACCGTGCCTGGGGCGAAACGCTCCAGATAGCGCAAGGACCAGTAGCGTTTTGAGCGCCGCTCCAGATCCTTTGCTTCGCTATCAGCCGCTTCAGCATTGGCCAGCACGGCCAGCAACTCCTCGGTCTGATATGGAGGCTGCGACGATCGGTTCAAAAAGCCGACCAGCTGACGCTGCAAAACCAGGTCGGCATAACGGCGGATCGGCGAACTCAGTTGCGCGTAGAACTCAAGTCCGATACCGGCGTGCAGCGCCGGAAACAGCGAAAGCCGGGGATGCTGCGAGGCCAGATCTCCGTTTTGACTGGGCTGCACTCGGTAGATGATCGGCACCGAATGGTCGGCGCAAAACCGCGCCGCCAGATGATTGCTGATAATCATGTACTCCGCCACCATCTGCCGGCTGGGGGTATCAGTTTCGATCACGCTGATCTCGATCGAGCCGTCGCGCACCCGCACTTTGGCTTCGCGCCTTTGATACAGTACCGCTCCTGCCCTGCGCCGCCAGTCCCGCAGCTTGAGGGCCATTTCGTACAGTAGGCGGAGACTTTGCGCGCCATCCCCGTCCTGGGTGTCCTTGCCAGCGATCAGAGCGTCGGCGCGGGCATAGGTAAGACGTGAATTGACGGTGATGGTTGCCGGATAGATTTTGTAATCCACTATGGTGCCGTCGGGATTAAAGCGCACGTCGGTGGTTAACACCGACCGTTCCCGCCCCGCGACCAGACTGGCCCGCTCGCAGGATATTCGATCCGGCAGCATCCGCACGGTTGCCTCGGGCAGATAGACGGTGGCGCCGCGCAGCGCAGCTTCCCGATCCATCGCACCGCCGCGGGCCACCCAATCCGACACCAGCGCGATATGGATCAGCACGCGCAGACCGCCGCCGGGCAGCGGTGCGCAGCTCAAGGCGTCGTCGATTTCGACCGTCTCCTCATCGTCGATACTAATGGTCGGCAGCGGCTCTGCCTGTTGATGGACGGGGGGGTTGACGCTGGCCGCCTCTTCGATCGCCGCCGCACTGAATTGGGTCCGGATACCGCCGATCATGACATAGCGCGGGAGGGGCAGCGGCACGCCCAGCCGCTCGAGCACTTCATAGGCGGTTTCGGCGGGAGCCAGGTCAGGCGCAGCCGCCGTCAGCAGCGCGCTCATCTCGTTGCTGCGCGTAGAGGGATTGTCCAGATATTTTTGTAGTTGCTCGATCAATGGACCCGCCGCATCGGCCTTGACCGGCGCATTGTTGAGGACGTCGCGAATCTGCGCCTGGAGTTTTTTGCTCTCGTCGCTGCGCAAGCGGCTGCGCTCCTGCTGAATCCGGATTCGCTCGACGCGTTCGGCGGAATTGGGCACGAATTCCAGATGCCGCCGGATGAAATAGAGCCGATCGTTCAACAGCGCGTCGAGCACCACTGTGGTCCCGATCGCGGAACGCTCGCCGAAAAACAACTCCGCCAGCTCCTCGGCCCTGTAGCTGCCACCCTGATCCCTCACGACTTCCCAAAGCAGTTTCAGATCGAGTTCGGAGGCCAGCCGGGAACGCTCCGCCTCCAACGCGGCCAGCGCCGTGGAAAGGTTGGCGGGATCGACGGCGGGTCCGGGATGGCGCACCAGGACCAGGTCGCGGGAGATCGGCTTTTCGCGCCCGTCGGCGCCAATTACGGTTGCGCGTTCGCCTTGATCCCGTACCAGCAGACCCGGAGTAAGCCGTCCATGTTCGAGGAATTCGACCAGGCGGCCGGGCGTTTTGTTAGTGGGTTGAGGCACAGAAATACGCCAAGAACTTAGAATATATCTGAGAGCGGTGGAATGAGCACCAGGGTGATGAAGCTGGAGTTGGAGAAAGATCTCTGCCGGGAACTTCGAGCAAAGTCTTCCAGGCTCGCGCTCGGCGCGGTCGAAGGGCGTTGCGCATCGCCGCCGTTTTGGCTTGGCCAGGGCAAGGCTGAAATCGGTAAACGCGATACGGAACTGGCGCTCTTTCGTCAACCAGGGCTGGATGAGCTGAATGCCAGCAAGAGTTGAAGCTGCGCTTTGCCGCGCGCGCAAACTGGTTCCATCACGGTTCCTGCACAGGGGCCGAAGCAGACGCCGGCACACAGGCCGCTGTCTTGCTCAAGTCGTCTAATTTATGCGCGGCCGTGGCGCAGTAGCTTGCCCGGGGTCGCCCCGGTCGGTTTGCCGTCGTCGAAGGTCATCTCGCCGTTGACGATAATCGCGCGGTAGCCTTTGGCATGCTGCACCCGGCGCCATTCCCCGCCTGGGAAATCGTGCGATATCTCTCCGATCCAGTCGGGCTCGATAGCGAGTCGGTTCAAATCATAGACGACCACATCAGCCCAGGCGCCCTCGCGCAGCACTCCGCGGTCGCGGAAACCGGCAGCATGAGCGGGAAGCGCGGAGAGGCGGAAATGCGCCTCTTCCAGCGTGATCTTTTGTTCGTCGCGCACCAGCCAGCACAGGAAATCGGTGGTAAAGGCGCCACCACAGAAGAACTTGGTATGCGCTCCGCCGTCTGACACCCCGGGAAAGGTGAAACGCGAATTGTTGATCATCTCGGCGGTGAATTCGGCGTTGAAACCGCGGTTGGGACCCAGGAATTCCGCTTTCAAGTCGGTCGCGACCGCCAGGTCGAGCATCACATCGGTGGGATGCTTGCTTTCTTCCTGCGCGATCTGGCCGATCGATTTGCCGACGTACTTTTCCAGCTCCGGCTGATCGTTCACCCATTGAACGATCAAATCCGGGATGCGTCCGCCGACTCCCGCCTGCACGATTTCCAGCCGGCGATTGGATTGTTGGCTCTTGGCACCCTCGCGCAGCCTGGGGTCCTGCATTTTGCGCAGCTTCTCCGCGTGCGTGCCGGTGGTCATCTCTTTCCAGTACCGGCTGGAATCGTAGAGGTTCCAATGCTCGAGCGTGAACGCGAATCCGGTTCGATGGGTGCCGCACTGGCCAAAAATCGGCAGCCCTTTGGCGCGCATCTTCTCCAGCCACCGCAGGCTCTTCTGATGGACCAGCGGATTTTTGCGCGTGGCAACGATCGCGTTGTGCAAAACCGGGCGCTGGGCTTCGGCCGCCAGTTTTTCAACGAAAGCAAGGTCCTCCTTGATGTAACCCGTGGCCTGGGTGATTTCGATGAAACCCTCGTCGCGTTCGCGCAGCACGCGGGCGAGATTGAGGATATCTTCATCGCACATGGTGTCGGTAACCATGGGCGAACCGTCAAAGTCGGCCTGATTTGAATTTCTCCCCAGCCGTTGAATGGAAAAACCGCAAAGCCCGGCGTCCAGCCCCTGATGTAACAGGCGGCGCATTTCGGCGCGTTCTTCGTCAGTGGCCGAACGCGTCTTGGCCGCCTCCAGGCCCATCACGTAGGTCATCAGCGACGCCGTCGGCATGTACTGGATACAGTTGACACCCTTGGGAGCACGGTCGAGCGAATCCAGATATTCGGGAATCGTCTCCCAGTCCCATGGCAAACCCAGCTTCATCGATTCGTAGGGAATTGCCTCGGTGCGCGTCATAGTGAGCATCGACCGCTCCCGGAAATCCGGCCTGACCGGCGCAAACCCGAAGCCGCAGTTGCCCAGCACCACCGACGTGACGCCATGCCACCCGGAGATCGTGCAGTACGGATCCCATCGAATCTGGGCGTCGTAATGGGTGTGGAGATCGACGAATCCAGGCGCCACGATCATGCCGTCCGCATCGATGACTTTTTTGGCGAAGCCCGGCGGACGCCCGCCGAGTTGCACGATATGTCCGTCCCTGATCCAGACATCGCCGCGATAGCGTGGTACGCGAGTTCCGTCGACGATGGTTCCGCCTTTAATTTGGATATCGAAATCGGCCATGCTCGGTTCCCTCCCGTGCCGCAGGTCAGGGAGCGTTGATGTTGATTGAGTTTCGCGCCATCGGGGAATTCGATCAAGGGAAAACCCGTCCAGTCTTGTACTGCTCCTGAAATCCCTTTTTAGCTCGGTCTTTCGAAACCGCAAGCCATGGTAATCGCGGTCTTTCGCGTTAACCACACAGGCACCGCCCTTAATGGCGGATCTTAATGTGGTTTGTTTCCGGTCTATTGGTTTATAATCATCTGGTGGACCTTGCTCTGGCACGCCACCGGATGGTCAGGGAACAACTCAAGGCGCGCGGGATCAACGACCCGCGCGTGCTGGAGGCAATGGGGACGGTGGAGCGCCATCGCTTCGTCAGCCCGGGCCTCGCCGAGTATGCCTACGAGGACGGGCCGCTACCGATCGGTTCGGGCCAGACCATCTCGCAGCCCTTTATTGTCGCAGAAATGATGCAGATTGCCGAATTGAAGGGACATGAAAAAGTGCTGGAGGTCGGCACCGGATGCGGCTATGCGACCGCAATCCTGGCGCGACTGGCGCGAGAGGTCTGGACTATAGAATGTATCGCGGAGCTTCAGCGTCGCGCGATTTCGACCCTGGCCGAAATCGGGGTGGGCAATTGTTGCTTCCGGCTGGGCGACGGTTCGGTTGGATGGCCTGAAGCGGCGCCCTTTGACGCGATCATCGTCACCGCCGCGATGCCCGGAATTCCGCGGCCGCTGCTGGCCCAACTGTCCCCGGCGGGCCGGCTCATCGCGCCGGTGGGAGAAGACGAACTTCAGACTCTGGTACGTATCGCGCGTCAGGACGGTCACTGGCGGGAGCGCTATTTCGGCGAATGCCGCTTTGTCAAAATGACCGGAAAATTCGGCTTTGACGCTTAGGGTGGCGTTGACGCGCCCCAAATCAATTTAGAGAATAATTCAGGCCAGCTTATTGAAGCGGCTTCCCGCGGTGCGCAATGGTGCGACGCCGGGACAGGGCCCGGCAAGGCCGGTGGGAGAGGCAGGTCGTTGGGGCAGTGGCGTAAGAGCACTTATCATTGGCGCGACGCTTTTTTTCTGCTGACCGCTTTGCTGCTGACCTCATGCGCGGCCCGCCGGCCGCCAGCAATCGCCCCCTCGCCTCCGCCCTCTTACAAGGCGACGCGTTTCCAGTGGCCCGTGGCCAATCCCAACGTTTCCTCAGGTTTTGGAATGCGCCATGGCGCGATGCATGAAGGGGTCGATTTGGCGGCCCCGGCCGGAACGCCGGTGATGGCAGCGGCAAGCGGCCGCGTCATCTTCGTCGGCCGAATGCGCGGCTACGGCAAGATCGTCATTGTTAAGCACCCGGACCGTTATGTCACCGTTTATGCTCACGATTCGACCAATTATGTACGCGAGGGCCAGTTCGTCAGCCAGGGCCAGATGATCGGACGGGTGGGACGCACCGGTCACACCACCGGCGCCAATCTGCATTTCGAGATCCGCTATGATAACGTCGCCCGCAATCCGCTGCTTTACCTGCCCCCGGTCAGGAACACCGATGTAACTCGCCTGGCGGGCGCCGGCAATTAGGCCTCCGGACAACTTTTGCGGCCTGACATTATCAGGCATGCTTTGGGAGTGCCGGCCAACCATGGAAGTCGGGGCAGCCTGACTTCAAAGGCAGAGATCGCGGGCTGGATGGAGGCCGGCGCTGCGCTGATTTGGACAGCCCATCAGGAGCCTATGACAAACGAGGAACTCAAAACCTACATTCGCGATATTCCTGACTTTCCGAAACCTGGAATCGTTTTCAAGGACATTACGCCGTTGCTAGCCGATGCTCGCGCGTTGGCCGCCACGGTGGATCATATCGCGGAGCCTTTTTTGGGTTCGGTGGACGCGGTGCTGGGTATCGAGTCGCGCGGTTTCATCGTCGGCGCGGCGGTGGCCTACCGGCTGGGAGTGGGGATGGCGATTGCGCGCAAACCCGGCAAACTCCCCTACCATCGCGTCTCCCAGCAGTACCAGCTCGAGTATGGCTTCGACTCCCTGGAGATGCATCAGGACGCGGTCGCGGTCAACAGCCGGGTGCTGATCGTCGATGACCTGTTAGCGACCGGCGGCACCGCCGAAGCGGCAATCGGCCTGGTCAAAGCTCTCAAGGGGCAGGTGGTCGGATGTGCATTTATAATTGAATTAGGTTTTCTGCACGGCCGCTCGCGCCTGGGGGAGGTAAACTGCCGGGCCCTCATCCGTTACGATTGAGAAAAAAACCTCGGTTGGATTCACGTTGCAACATCCTGCCTCAGATGTTCGCCGTCTATCGATCGTTTTGACGGTCACGGCGGCGTACTTTCTCACCGAGTTAATCGGCGCAATCTCCACCAACAGCCTGGCGCTGTTCTCCGACGCTTTCCATCTGCTGACCGATATAGGCGCGATCGTGCTCAGCCTTTTCACACTGTGGATCTCCGCGCGTCCGGCCCGCGCCGGCAAAACCTACGGATATCTGCGCGCGGAAATTCTCGGCGCGGTGCTCAACGGCTTGTTTCTGTGGGTGATCGTCGGCTTTCTGATCTTCGAAGCCGTAGAGCGCCTGGGCAGGCCCACCAGTGTAAACGGGCTTCCGGTTATGGCGATTGCCGCCGCGGGCGTGCTGGTCAACTCGTTTTCCGCCTACTACACGCATCAGGGAACACAGCATGGGCACGGGATGGCAGTACGGGCGATTTTCGTACATGTCGTTTCCGACATTGCGGGTTCGATCGGTGTTCTTATCGCGGGAGCGCTCATCTACTTCACCCATTGGCACCTTGCCGATCCGCTGGTCAGCATCTTTATCGCTGTGCTCATCCTTTTCGGATCATGGAGGCTGATCCGCGAAGGCGTCGACATTCTGATGGAGGCGGTACCGGCCAATATCGATCTCGACGAATTGCGCGGCAAACTGCTCGAGGTACCTGGAACGGAGGAAGTCCACGATCTGCACGTATGGTGCCTCACCGCCCGCGAATTCGCGCTGTCCGCGCATGCGGTGGTCACCGATCAGGTCGATTCGGATCGGATCCTTTCCGATATCTCCGAGGTGCTGGCCAAATACAACATTCGTCATATGACCATCCAGATCGAGCGCGACAGCCGCCGCGAGCACGAACCGGAACATTTTTAACCCCGAAAAATCGAAAAGAGAGAAGAAAACCAACTCGACCCCGCTTTACTTCTCTCATCATGAGCGAGGCGGACCTGCCCACACGGCGCGTGTGTCGAGGGGCTGAACGCGGTATGCTTCAGGTGTTGGGGCAAAGCAACGAATCGGGGGAAATCTGGCGATGAACGCACAGGGAAAATTGGATAGCCGGCGGACTTTGTTTTACGACGTCGACACCCAACGCGATTTCATGCTGCCGGGGGGCGCCTTGTATGTGCCCGGCAGTGAGAAAATCCTTCCCGCCCTGAAGGAGCTCACCGAACTGGCCCGGCGGCGGAAGATTCGCCGCCTCTGCTCCATGGATCGTCACTTCAAGGGCGATCGTGAACTGGCGCGCAATGGCGGTCCGTGGCCCGACCATTGTATGGACGGGACCCCGGGGCAGCGCAAGGTAGAGGAAACGGCGTTGCTCAACCCGCTCTCGATCCCGTCGCAAAAAATCGACGACGATCGCCTCGAGACGGCCGTTCACGACAGCGGTGAGCTGGTACTCGAAAAGCAGGACGTTGATGTGCTCGCCGGAAACGCAAACGCCCGCTCGGTATTCTCAAAACTGCTGAATATATATCAGGACGTCGTAATCTACGGAGTTTACACCGACGTTTGCGTCGATTGCGCGGTAGGTGCGGTACTGGAACAGGGCGTAAAGCCCTACGTCGTAATCGACGCGATCCACGAGATCGATCCCGCCAAGGCCGCATCGGTACGCCAGCGATGGAACAGGTGTGAGGTAAAAACCATAAGCTTAAAAGAGCTACACGATCTCCTGGCTGACTGAGCATAGGGGAACTGACGGAGGCCGGCGCCACACCGATTGTTGGCGCCGGGCACACCTGAATTATTCAAGTGTAATTAGTGAGAAATCCGGTTCAGCCGAGCACCGTTAGCCGGAATCAGAATTTCGCTCTGGGTATTGGCAGGCCCGGGATATCCGATCGCAGCTTGAAGATGGTGCCCTTGAGCGGCTTGTCGTCGTTGTCGGCGGTGACCACGTACAGGTCCCGCATATCGGGCCCGCCGAACACCAGGCTGACCACCATCCGCGACGGCATCGTGATTCGCCGGTCGATTGAACCGTCAGGTTTGAAACGCACCAATTCGTGGGCAAAAATCGCTGCCACCCAAACTCCTCCTTCAGCATCCACCGCGAGTCCGTCGGGATAGCCTTTAGGTAAAGTGGCAAACACGCGCTGATTCTTCAGCGTCCGGTCCGCCGCTACATCATAGATCCAGATCGTTTTGGGTGGGGAATCGGCATGATAGAGCAGTTTGCCGTCGGGGCTGAACCCCAGGCCATTGCTCACCTGGTAGCCTTCGCCGACCAGCGTCACTTTGCCGCCGGGATCGACGCGGTAGAGGTCGCCGGGCACGGGTTTGGCGTCCTTGTCCAGCGCGTTGTAGTTCATCGAGCCGATATAAACACTGCCCTGCGAATCTACCGTCATGTCGTTGAGCGAGTTAATCGTCCGGCCGGGAAATTTTGCAAACACTTCCTCGATGCGCCCGGTTGCTTCATCCCATAACGACAGGGACGGACCCGACATTAGCAGCTTGCCGCTTTCGCACAGCGCCAGCCCGCCGACGCCATGGCGCTGCGCGACCAGGGTTTCGATTCGTCCGTCTGGATTGCGCCGGCGCACGCTGGCGCTGGCATGGTCGGCGAAGTACAAACGTCCCTGCTGGTCAACGCGCGGCCCCTCTATCAGTCCGAATCCGCTGGCCAGAGTTTCAATTTCCATGATTTTTCCGCTCCTCTAAACTCTCCAGCGCCATCTAGCATACGGCCAGCGCCGATGGCCAATGTCAGAGGTGGTGTTTCAGAAATGACGCGTCAACGCGATCAGCGCGGCCTGGTGGGCGACCGCGTAGTTGAGCAGGCCGAACAGCGCGCCGAAGAGCGCGCCGAAGATGCCGCCGTTGACCCGGATCCAATCCAAATGGGTGCGCGTGCGGCTCTCGATTTGCCGGCGGATTTCCTCGTTGGAAAGGCTCTCCAGGTTTTCCTTCACCATCAGGGCAATTTGACCCCGCGTCGCGGTGACCGCATGCTCCACCAGCGTATCCATGATCCGGTCGGCGGCGGCGCGCGTGGGGCTGACGCGCTGCTGCAATTCCTCGCCGATTGAATGCAGCCGCTCCTCCAGCGCCCGGATCAAGTCGTCATTGGTGGGCAATCCGAGAATCAGTTCGCGCATCTCGCGACCGATGCGTTGGCTGAGCTTATCATAAGTGATGATGCCCAGAGCGTTGGCGACGCGGATCGAGCGCGGCGCCGAAGCTTCCAGCCGCGCTTGCAGAAATCCCAGCAACTGCGGTGATTCGAGATAGCGCGCGATGCTTTCGCAGATCGCGGCCAGATGCGTGCTGTCGATGACGCTCTCCAGCGAAACATTTTCCAGATAGCGACCCAGACCCTCGACCAGTTTCATCCTGCGCAGCTTGTCTTCGATCATTTTGGGCGTCAGCCATTGGGTCTCGATGGTGGACGATATGCCGTCGATCAGCCGTTGGCGGTTGCGCGGCAACACCCCTGAATTGGGCAGATACCAGCGCTGCTCGAAAATCATTTTCAGCGCGATATAATCGCAAAGACCGCCCACCAACGCCGCCTCCCCGATCGACAGCAACAGCCCGCCCGCCGTGCGCCATGGGCTGAAGATCGTGATCGCCCATGCGATGGCATAGACTACCGCGGAAAGAGCCAGCGTCAGTCCGCCCTTGTGTTGCTCGATAAATATGACCCAACCGCGTGGTTTGCGCGGCATCTGCTCTATCACGAGATCCATTTTTGCACTTTTTCCGCTTTATCGATGCCCCTTAAAATCCGGACCACAGGGTTGCTTACTCCATGGGAAGCAGCGCGCTCCGATTGCCGTAACGCGCCAGTCGCAGTCCGCGATGGGCAGGGTAGATCAGCACCGGCTGCGGTTGTCAGTTAGCTGTCTGTCAGCAGCTAAAGTTGTGCCGATGCGGAAATGGAACCGGGGCCAGACCGCGAGGTCAATGTATTGAAACATGCGACCATGCCGGTCCTGCTGCGATGGTGCTTCAAGTTCGCTCGTCAAAATGCGACCAAAAACAGGCCATGAGCTTACTTGACTTTATGGCATACGCATGGCTGAAAACAAGGTCAAAAAGCGCAAGACTGGCTAAACTCCGCAGACAGGGCCTATCCCGACCTCCGTGTCACTTGACGCCCAGCCGCAAGCGGCTGAATTGCTCCGCCGACGAGTCGAAATCGATACTGGCGTGCTGCGCGCCGACCTGGATGTTGCGAAACGCCGCTTGCAATGGATTGCCGGCGTAAACCGCGTGAGCGCCCGCTCCCGCAAACATCCGCGTAACCGCGCGCCGGCACAATTCGGCCGCGTAGGCCGCCTGCCATTTGACGCGCGTACGATGTTCCAAATCGGGGCGTGCTCCTGTCGCGCTCAGCCGGTCGAATTGGGCAAGCGCGTCGTGAATCAAAAGATCGGCGCATTGGATTTCCGCCGCAGCCTCCGCCATCCTGACCTGCGTGGGCGCGTGCTGCGCCTTGCTGGCGCCGGTCAGGATCACTCGGCGCTCGCGCGTCCTTGCAATGAATTCCGCCAGGGCGAATTTGGCCGATCCCAGCAACGCCGTCGCGACCGACAGGGAAAGCACCGCCTCGGCCGACAAGCGATAAAGATTGGTCCGATGATTGGCGCTGTGCGGGCTTTCGCCCCGAAACAGCATCCGCGTGTCAATCGCGCGATGTTCGGGGACGAATACGCCGCGCGCTACCACATCCTTGCTGCCCGTCCCCTGAAGGCCCATCACGTGCCAGGTGTCATCGATTTCGATCTCCTCGCGCCGCACCACCACATGCACCTTGGGAGCGTGCGTCTGTGGGTCTGCGCAACCCAGCATCACCCACTGCGAATTGTCGACGCCGCTGCCGAATTGCCATCGCCCGTCGATCCGGTAGCCGCCGTCAACCGTGATCGCGCTCCCCTGCCATGACAGCGTGCCGGCGATTATTACGTCGCGGCCTTCGCCGAATACTTCGTCCTGTCCCGCTGCGGGAAATGATCCCATGCACCAGTGATGCGCCCCGGCGACCATCAGCACCCATCCGCTGGACGGACAGGCCTGCGACAGCGCCGTGACAGCCTCGGCCAATGTGGTCAAACTCATCTCATAGCCGCCGCCCCGCGCCGGTCGCGAGATACGGAACATCCCCGCCGAGGTCATCGCCGCAATACTTTCGGGCACTACCTGCCGGGCCATCTCACAGGCCCCCGCGTTACGCTCAAGCACGGGCGAGATAGCGGCCACCCGCCGCATGATTTCCTCATGATCGATAGCCATCGCGCCTCCGCGTCCAGTGGACGCCCCGTGATAAAAAAAACCGAAGGTGGGATCCATTGGATCCACCTTCGGTTTCGATCATAGCGCAAGCTGAGCTTTATGCTGCCGCCGAGGCGAGTTGTTCACTATGGAATTGCAGTCCGCCAGAGCCTGCGTCAATCACCACCTTGGAGCCGTCGCGGATTTCTCCGGTGAGCAGTTTACGGCCCAGCGCCGTTTCCAGTTCGCGCTGGATCATGCGCCGCAGCGGACGCGCGCCGTAGACCGGATCGTAGCCGCGCTCGGCGAAGTAGTCGCGCGCTTTGTCGGTCAGCACTAACTCGATATGGCGCTCTTCCAGACGCTGGCGCAGCTTGCGCAACTGGATATCCACGATCTGGCGCAACTGCTCTTTGGCCAGCGGATGGAACACCACGATTTCGTCGATCCGATTGAGGAACTCGGGCCGAAAGTTCTGCCGCAGCGCCTCCAGGCACTGGTTCTTCATCCGCTCATAATCCTGACCTTTGAAGGAAAGGATTAGCTGGCTGGCGATGTTCGAGGTCATGATCACGATGCAGTTGCGGAAATCCACCGTGCGGCCGTGCCCGTCGGTCAGGCGGCCGTCATCGAGCAGTTGCAGCAGGATATTGAAGACGTCCTGATGCGCCTTTTCGATTTCATCGAACAGCACCACGCTGTAGGGACGCCGCCGCACCGCCTCGGTGAGCTGACCGCCCTCGTCGTAACCGACGTATCCCGGAGGCGCTCCCACCAGCCGCGACACCGTATGCTTTTCCATATACTCCGACATGTCGATCCGGATCATCGCGGCTTCGTCGTCGAACAGGAATTCCGCCAATGCCCGCGCCAGTTCGGTTTTGCCGACCCCGGTCGGACCCAGGAAGATGAACGAACCAATCGGACGATTGGGATCCTTCAGGCCGGAGCGCGCCCGCACCACCGCGTCGGCCACCGCGGAGACCGCCTCGTCCTGCCCGATTACGCGTTTGTGCAGTTCATCTTCCAGATGGCTGAGCTTTTGGACCTCGCCTTCCATCAGACGCGACACCGGCACGCCGGTCCATCGCGATACGACTTCAGCGATATCCTCCTCGTCGACCTCTTCCTTGATCAGGCGGTCGCCGCCGGCTTTTTTGAGCAGGGCCTGCTCCTCTTCGGCCAGCTTCTTTTCCAATGCGGCCAGCTTGCCGTATTGAAGTTCGGCCAGCCGGTTGAGGTCATATTCACGGCGCGCTTTTTCGATCTCGACCTTGGTTTGCTCGATCTCGGCCTTGGTCTTGGCCAGCTCCTCCAACCCGCTCTTTTCCTGGCGCCATTGCGCCTCGAGCGCGTCGTGGCGCTCCCTGACCTCCGCCAGTTCCTTCTCCAGACGCTCCAGCCGGTCTCTCGATGCCGGATCGGTTTCGCGCTTGAGCGCTTCCCGCTCGATTTCAAGCTGCATGATGCGGCGGTTGACCTCGTCCAGCTCCGCCGGCATCGACTCCTTTTCGGTACGCAGCTTGGCCGCCGCTTCGTCGATCAGGTCGATCGCCTTGTCGGGCAGGAAGCGGTCGGTGATGTAGCGCTTGGAGAGCACCGCGGCGGTGACCAGCGCGGAGTCCTTGATTCGAATCCCGTGATGGACCTCGTAGCGCTCCTTGAGACCGCGCAGGATCGAGATGGTCTCTTCGACCGACGGCTCATCGACCAGGACGGGCTGAAAACGGCGCTCCAGGGCGGCGTCCTTCTCGATATGTTTGCGATATTCGTCCAGCGTAGTCGCGCCGATACAGTGCAATTCACCGCGCGCCAGCATTGGTTTGAGCAGATTGGAGGCGTCCATCGCGCCTTCCGCCGCTCCCGCGCCGACCACGGTGTGCAGTTCGTCGATAAAGAGGATGATATTTCCCTCCCCCTCCTGCACTTCCTTGAGCACGGCTTTGAGACGCTCTTCGAATTCGCCGCGGAATTTGGCGCCCGCCACCAGCGCACCCATGTCGAGTGCGACTACCCGGCGGTTCTTCAAACCTTCGGGCACGTCGCCGCGCACGATCCGTTGCGCCAGCCCCTCGACGATCGCGGTTTTGCCCACCCCGGGTTCGCCAATCAGCACCGGATTGTTCTTGGTGCGGCGTGACAGCACCTGGATCACGCGGCGGATTTCCTCGTCGCGGCCGATTACCGGATCGACCTTGCCGGCCGCGGCAAGCTGGGTGAGGTCGCGTCCATATTTCTCCAGCGCCTGATAGGTCGCCTCGGGGTTAGCCGACGTGACCCGCTGATTCCCGCGCACCCTCTTGAGCGCATCCATCAGTTTGTCGTTGGTCAAGCCGGCTTCCCGCAAAATCCTCGACGCCGCACCCGGCTCGGCCGCGATTGCGATCAGCAGGTGCTCGATTGAGACGTATTCGTCCTTTAGCTTGCCGGCTTCCTGCTCGGCGCGCGACAGCACCCGCCCCAGGCGCTGAGTTACGTAAACCTGCCCGGCGTCGGCGCCCGAGCCGGAAACCCGTGGGATCTTGCCGAGTTCGGCCTCGATTTTCTGCTTGACTTCCCCGGTGTCAATACCGGCCAGTTTGAGAATCGAAGAGGCCAGCCCCTGTTCGTCCTCAAGCAGGGCGCCCAGCAGATGCTCGACATCGACACCCTGGTTTTGACGGCTGACTGCCGACGATTGAGCACGTCCCAGCGCTTCCTGCGCCTTCTCCGTGAAGCGGTTTAAATTCATTTTAAATGAGGTTACTGCTCCCGATGTTTACTTTAGAATCTAACCATCGAGAGCCCGAGCGCAAGGAAAGTCAACAAACCTGCGGCGGATTGCGGCAAGTCAATCGCAGGTTACGGACGGCAGGGAGGGCTGCGCGCCAATCTGGAAATGTGGCGCGCAGCCCGCTCGAACGCGCGAGCTAGGCCGCGCGATCGGCGCGGTCACTTAATCGACCGGGAAAATGACCGCCGCTGCGCTCCGCAGGAACAGGCGCCCGCAAACCACCTTCTCCCATGTTGTCGACGACAGGCCTGGAGAATGCCGGATTCGGCCAGCGCGGCGCAACTTCCAGCCCCGAGCCGCGCAGCAGGATATAATGCCGGCCTTGGCATGCGATCATCGCCCGTTGCGCCATCTCGCTGAGCAGCTTGCTCACCATCGGACGCGAACTCCCGATCATCTCGGCCAGCTCTTCCTGCGACAATTCCGGCGTAAGCAGCACTCCTCGCGCGTCATGCACGCCGAAGCGCGCTCCCAGATCAGCCAGCACCATCTGCAACCGTTCGCGCAGCGACATGCTCAGATAGACGGCATACCGATGCACCACCGAGGACCAGAACCCATTGAGCGATTCCAGAAAACCGACCAGCACCGCCGGGTCCGAGCCGCGCAGGGTCTTGAGCACGTGTTGGCGGGTGAATAGCGCCACCGAACAACTGGTCAACGCATGCGCCTCAAACATCTGCGAACGCTGGCGGTTGGAATCCAAAAAATCCGCGTATCCGATCAAGTCGCCCGGGCCCGCCAGATGAACCAGGATGCGGTTCCCGTCCGCGCCCGGACAGTAAATCTTCACCAGGCCGTTAAACACCACGAAGACAACGTCGGCGGGCGAGCCTTGCAGAAACAGAGGCGATCGCTTCGGATAGCGCACCAGGGTATGGCGTCCCACCAGACCCGCGACGGCCTCCTTGGGCAAGCCCCATTGATCGAGCAATTCGAGCAGCCGGGTCTGGCCCGGAGTGGATGGTTGTGAGTTCATTGTGGCCCCCTTTTTGGCTGGTGCGGCCGAGCAAATAGCAAGACCGCCGGACTATTTCTTGAACTGACTATTGAGACAGCGGACGCAGACTGTGCAGTAGTTGCGCAACCGCTCAATCCTCTCCTCTTGCGCCGGATCACGGAAAATAGGATCCAACTGAATTATTTTTTATCGCTGCAATTGACCGCGTGCAAGGAAATTTGAGAGAAAAAATGACATAATGGCAAAAATCGGCAAAGGTTAATCTATGCTTATCCAAGTCAAGCGCAGTCCCGCAGGGGACTTTCTGCGCCAGCGCCCCAATGGCGCGGATCGACGGTTTGCAAGCCAGTTTCGCCCGCCAGACCCGTCCGCAAGACGCGCCTGAATACGCAACGCTTGTCCGTCCGCGGCGCGGGCGACAGGGTGAATTTTTACGTATGGAAGTGAGTTGGAGTTGCCGCGCGAAATACCTTCACGCCTACGATCTGCTCAGCGACTGTCGATCCCCTGGCGAAAAAGAGTTTTGAAGCCCGGATGGTATCCGATCAGAGACATGATGAAAAAAGCATTATTGCCGGGAAAAACCAGGATGAATAATTGTGCGAGATTGCATGCAACGCCTTCTGCTCCTTCCTCTTCCAGATTCAGCGGTGGGAGAAGAAGCAGCTTGAGGTGGCACGATCGGTTTCACGAATGAAATAACCACCAATAACAATTATGATTCTAACTTCCGGCAATAGTCATTTCCGCGATTTTGATAGTCGGTGAGACTATACTGGAACGCCATACCAGATCATTTCCGATCATTTCGATCGCCTTATACATTTCCTTCAGATTGCCGGCGATCGTGATTTCCTCAACCGGGTAGGCGAGCATTCCGTCTTTGATCCATATCCCGCTGGCGCCGCGCGAATAATCTCCAGTTACGCTGTTGACGCCGAAACCGATCAACTCGGTAACATACAGTCCATTTCTGACCGATCCGATAATCTGCTCCGGCGTGTACGGACCGGGCTCGAGGTATAGGTTGTGCGGGCTGACGCCGGGGGAATCGCCGAGGCCACGCGAGGCGTTGCCGGTGGGCTTCATGGCCAGCTTGCGCGCAGAATAACAGTCGAGCAGGTAGCTGCAAAGCACGCCTTTTTCGACCAGCGCCTTGCGCCGCGTCGGAAGGCCTTCGCCGTCAAACGGGCGGGAGCCAAGCAGGCCAGGGATAGTACCGTCGTCGATAATGGACGCCTGCGGCGACATTACCTGATGGCCCAGGCGATCGAGCAGGAAGGAAGCACGCTTGTACAGCGCGGGGCCGGACGCCGCCCCTGCCAGCACGCGAATCAAGCCCGCAGCCATATCGGGATCGAAGACCACGGGCGCCGAGGTGGTCTTGATCTTGCGCGCGCCCAGACGCCTCAGGGCGCGCTGCGCCGCCCGGATTCCGACCGTTTCGGGCGGTTCAAGCTTTTCGAAATGGCGATTGGCCGAATACCAGTAGTCGCGCTGCATCGCGCCGTCGGCCTCGGCAATCACCACGGTGCTCAAGCTGAAGGAAGTGGCGGTGAAACGGCCGCTGAAGCCCTGGCTGTTCATGAAGATCAGCTCGTGGACCCCGGAATCAAATCCCGAGCCTTCGGAGTTTTTGATGCGGGCGTCGGACGCTATCGCCGCCGCTTCGGCGGCACGCGCGATCTTCAGGGCCTGCTCGGCCGCTATCACCCCATGGCTGTGGTCGGCCAGATCCAGATCAGGCAGCGTGTGCGGATGCAGCGCCGGATCGGGCAAACCGGCGTACGGGTCCGCGGCGGTCAGGCGGGCCAGTTCCACCGTGTCCGCGATGAACCGTTGCAGCGAAGCCCGTTCCAGTTCCGCCGTCGACGCGGTCGCTGCGGACTGGCCGGTGAAAACGCGGATTCCCAGACGCCGTTCACGCGAACTCTTGAGCTTTTCCACCTCGCCCAGGCGCACGCCCGCCGACAGCGACTCGGCGCTGATCATCATCACTTCGGCCGCGCTGGCCCCGGCGCGACGCGCGTGATCCAGAACCCATTGACCCATCTCAAGACTGATCTCGTCCATCGCCGTCAAGCCGTCCGGGTTCCGCCAACCGTAAGCGCGTCGATCCTGATCGTCGGCATCCCGACGCCGACCGGCACCGACTGGCCGTTCTTGCCGCAAGTGCCGACGCCGGCATCGAGTTCCAAATCATTGCCCACCATCGAGACCCGCGTCAGCACCTCCGGTCCGTTGCCGATTAAGGTGGCGCCTTTGACCGGATGGGTGATTTGGCCGTGTTCGATCAGGTACGCTTCGCTGGCGGAAAAAACGAATCTGCCGCTGGTGATATCGACCTGACCGCCGCCGAAATTGACGGCGTAAAGGCCGCGGTCGACGGAGCGAATAATTTCTTCGCGGGTGTGGTTGCCGGCAAGCATGAAGGTGTTGGTCATTCGCGGCATCGGAATATGGGCGAAGCTTTCCCGCCGCCCATTGCCGGTTGGTTCAACGCCCATCAGATGCGCGTTGAGGCGATCCTGGAGATAGCCGCGCAGGATGCCCTTTTCGATCAGCACGTTGCGCTGGGTGGGCGTACCTTCGTCGTCGATATTGATACTGCCGCGGCGGTTGGGAATCGTGCCGTCATCGACCACGGTGCACAATTCGCTGGCGACGCGCTGGCCAATCCGTCCGCTGAAGGTTGAAGTTTTCTTGCGGTTGAAGTCACCTTCCAGGCCATGTCCGACGGCCTCATGGAGCAGCACGCCGGGCCATCCCGGGCCCAACACCACGACCATCTCGCCCGCGGGCGCGTCGATCGCATCGAGGTTGATCAGAGCCTGGCGCGCGGCTTCAAGCGCATACTGGCGCCATCGCTCATGGTCGAGGAAATAGCTCCATTCCACGCGCCCCCCGCCTCCGAAAGTCCCGGTCTGACGGTTGCCACCGTCCTCGGCAATCACGCTGACACTGAGGCGGCACAACGGCTGGCGGTCAGCCGCGATCCTGCCTTCGCTGTTGACGACCATCACGATCTTGTCCTCGGCCGCGAACGAGGCCGTGACCATTTTTACCCTGGGATCGACGGCACGCGCAGCCCGATCGATTTGCTCGAGCAGACGGGCCTTTTCGCGAATCGGGATTTCCGTCGGACTTAGCGTAATCGGGTACAGGGAGGATGCGGGGACTCGCGTTCCAACCTGAAGCGGGCCACGGGGACTGCTCTCATCGGCGATGGCGCGCGCGGTTTCCGCCGCCAGCCGCATCCGATCCACCGTGACTTCGTCGGAATAAGCGTAACCGGTGCGGTCTTGCGCGCAAACGCGCACGCCAACCCCCTGCGAAATACTCTTGGCCGTCTTGTTAACGATCGATTCCTCCAGGCTCAGCGCCTCGGCGCTGCGGAATTCAAAATAAAGGTCGGCATAATCCGCCTTGCGCTCCAGCGCCGTTCCCAAGGTCCGTTCGAGCGTGCGCTCGTCGAGACCGAAGCGATTCAAAAAAAAGCGATCGGGCTGGACCAATTCGTTTGCCATCGGCTCCTTGCTCCTTACCTACAATCCTACCAGACGGTCGCCGGGTGTTGTATTACGGCGCGGGTTTTCGCCCGCTGGCGGCCCAATCGCCTTCGATAACGCCCAGGTCAGGTGCCGCGCGGGTTAAGCACGCAGATCGCGTCGGGCTGCTCAATCAGGAGGATCAGGCTTTCCGTCAGGTAGAGCTTGTAATGGATCCCATCCTGATCGGTGTATCCTGCCATCAGATCCTGCCCGATAAGCAGGCGGCCGACGCGCGGATCGACCAGGACGCCGCCCTCGATGCGCGCCTTGTACACGCCGCGCTCGCATAGCTTGCCGAGATGCTGAAGCTGAAGCAGGTCTGTGCCCGGATACGGGCGAAAAAGGCCGTTGTACAGAACGTGCGATAGCGCAAGGGCGTAGGGGCCGCGATAGCCGCGGGCATCGAGCGCATTGACACCAGCCAGCACATCATTGAGAGCCTGGTCGATATTGCTCCAGTCGCCGATCGTATGCTGGCTGCGGCCGTCCGCGTTCAGCAAACCGGGCAGACCGAAGTCCTTCTGGCCATAATAGATGAATTCTTCCTCCCGCCTGGCGACCGCCTCGGCAGCGTCTTCCACCGGGCGCAGATTCAACGGTTGTCCCATCTCCTTATACGCCGCGATGCGCCGGATGCTCAGTTCGAAGCTCTTGCGCAGCATGGGCACGGAAAGCGCGCGGCCCAAAACCGCACCGGCTTCTTCGGGCTTGGGCTGCCGGCAAAATTCGTCCTGCCCGACCTCGACCGCGGTGAATCCCACGCCAAAAGGTCCCTGGACCTCCAAAAAGCGCCGGCCCGTTAGCACTTCACGAGCCGTTTTCACCGCTGCCTGGTCAATCAGGTCCCAGATATCCGAGTCGAACGGCGCCGCCTGACGATTGATGTAGCCCATGTCCTAGTCTCCTTTCATGGTCCCCACGGTCAGGCCGTTAGTACCAGGATGGCGACGTGGCGGGACCGGCGTCTGCGCCTGCTCCTCGGCTTTTTCGATTTCCGTAATCGGCTTTTCCTTGAACAGATAAACGCGCATGTTCCTGTCAAACAGCGGCACATGGCGCCGCAGCCATTCCAGCAGCATGCAGGCGTGCTCGATTTCTTCTCCCATATTGTGCAGCAGCACCGCTTTTAACGCCTCGTCCTCGACGGCGTCGGCGCGCTGCCGATACCAGTCGATGGCCTCGAGCTCCTCCTGAAGCGAGACCAACGCCTTGTGCGTGTTTTTGGTTTCGGCGGAGAGTTTGTCCTCCGCCTCATGATATCCCAAACTGGCTCCAGCCATGATTTCCGCTCCTTTCCGGATCAGGATTGGGTTAGCCCCTGATCCTACTCGATCAAAGTTGGCTGGGATAGTTTGGCAGTTTTACCCTGGCGCGCATCAAGGAGGAACACGAACGGGGCCGCGCCTGCCATGCGACGGCGTTATTTAAGCGTCGTTGTGCTACCCAAAAAAAAGAACCAGCCCGATTGGGCCGGTTCTTTTTTGGTGGAGACTTGCCAAAAATGGCTCAGGAGAGGCCTTTTTCTTTCTTGGCCGCCTTTTTCCTGGGCTTTTTCGCGGCTGTGTCGGAGGTGCCGGTGAATTCGATCACCGACAGCGGGGCGGCGTCGCCGCGGCGGCGTTCGAACTTAATTACGCGCGTGTAGCCGCCGGCGCGCTCCTTGAACTGCGGCGCGATCTCGTCGAACAGTTTTTTGACTGCGTCGCGCGACTGCATAAACGCGAATGCCATCCGCCGGGCAGCCAGGTCGCCCTGCTTGCCCAGTGTAACCATCTTGTCGGCGAAGCGCCGCAGCTCTTTGGCCTTGGCGTCGGTCGTGGTGATCCGGCCATGACGGATCAGGCTCAGAACCATGTTGCGGAACAGGGCCTTGCGATGGGATGCGGTACGATTGAGCTTGCGGCCCGAGTTAAGGTGGCGCATGAAAGACTATCTCCCGTCCCGGCTCAGGGTGACTCGCGCCGTTCCTGCTCTTCGCGCAGGCGGTCGAGTTCGCTGCGTGAGGGCAGGTTCTCCAGCCGCATCCCCAGCGACAGTCCCATATCGGCCAGGACCTCTTTAATTTCGGTCAGCGACTTGCGGCCGAAATTCTTGATTTTCAACATATCCTGCTCGGTGCGCTGCACCAGTTCACCGACGTATTTGATGTCGGCGTTCTGCAGGCCGTTAAACGCGCGCACCGAAATAGGCAGTCCCTCGACCGGGCGAAACAGATTCTCGTTAAGCGGTTCGGCCTGCCGCTCGACCCGTTCGCCCGCCGCCGGCGCCTCGGCCGCTTCCTCGGCCCCGGCGAAAATGGTCATCTGATCACGCAGCACGCGGGCGGCATAAGTCAGAGCGTCGCGCGGCGCAATCGACCCGTCGGTCCAGATCTCCAGGGTCAGGCGGTCGTAGTCCGTGCGCTGGCCGACGCGCGCGTTGGTAACGACGAAGTTCACCTTCTTGATCGGCGAGTAGATGGCATCCAGGCGAATCGTGCCGACCGGCTCCTCTTCGTCCTCGCTGCGTTCCGCCGGCACATAACCACGTCCCTGCCTGATCACCAGCTCCATATCCAGCACCGCACCCTTGTCCAGCGTCGCGATATGCTGATCGGGAGTCAGGATTTCCAGGTTGGGCCCGCCGGTAATGTCCCGCGCATGCACCACCGCCTCGCCCGTGGCCTTGAGGGTCGCGGTCAACTGGTCTCCTTCATGCAGGCGCAGGCGCACTTCCTTCAGATTCAGGATGATGTCGGTTACGTCTTCCTTGACGCCCGGGATAGTGGAGAATTCATGCAGCACACCCTGGATGCGGACGGCGTAGATCGAAAAGCCGGGCAGCGAGGAAAGCAGGATGCGCCGCAGCGCGTTGCCGATCGTGATGCCGTAGCCGCGTTCGAACGGTTCGCCGACAAAACGCCCGTAAGTGGGTGTGAGTTCCTTCTCGTCGAACTCGATCGCCTTGGGTTTGATTAGATTGTGCCAATCGTTTTGCATCTGTTTCTCGACTTGGATGCCGCACGCCGCGTGCGGCATCCCTCAGCTTCCTGCCGTATCTCCTACTTGGAATAATGCTCGACAATCAGTTTTTCGCTGATTGGGATGGTTATATCGGCGCGCGCTGGCAGCGAACGCAGCGAGCCCCGGAACTGATCGCGCTCCAGCGCGATCCAGGGCGGTGTACCGCGACGCTGCGACAGTTCGATCGCTTCGATGATCGTTTTCACCTGCCGGCTTCCCTCGGCCACGCTGACCACGTTACCCACCTCCACCAGGTAGGAAGGCAGGTTGACGACCCTGCCATCCACCGCGATGTGGCCATGGCGGACCAGCTGGCGCGCCTGAGCCCGCGAATTGGCGAACCCCAGCCGATACACGACGTTATCCAGCCGCCGTTCGAGCAGCACTAGCAGGTTCTCGCCGGTGATTCCTGTGGTGCGCTCGGCCAAATCGAAATAATGCGCAAACTCAGTCTCAAGCAAGCAGTAAATCCGCTTGACCTTCTGCTTTTCGCGCAACCGGATCGAAAATTCCGAAAAGCGCGCGCGTCCCTGACCGTGGGCGCCAGGCGGATAATTGCGCCGCTCGATTGCGCATTTGTCGGTGTAACAACGCTCACCCTTTAGGAACAATTTGAGTCCCTCGCGCCGGCACATCCTGCACACGGGACCTAGATATCTAGCCACTGGTCGTAATCCTTTTTCGCGCTTGCCCGTTTACACGCGACGTCGTTTGGGCGGCCGGCATCCGTTATGAGGAATCGGAGTCACATCCTTGATCGAACTGACGTTGAGTCCCGCGCCCTGCAGCGCGCGCACGGCCGACTCGCGCCCACCCCCCGGACCTTTGACATAAACAGTCACCGAGCGCATGCCCACGTCGGCTGCCTTGCGCGCCGCCGCGTCGGCCGCCATCTGGGCGGCGAACGGCGTGCCTTTGCGCGAGCCCTTGAAGCCGACCGCGCCCGCACTCGACCAGGCAACGACCATACCCTGTGGATCCGTGATCGTTACCAGCGTGTTATTGAAGGTGGCATGAATATGCGCCACGCCTTCAGGCACGCTGCGCTTGATTCTTCTGCGCCGCGGCGCGGCGGCACCGTCGCCCGCGGGCGGCTTCGCCGCTGGTTCTTTGGTTCTCTTACCTTCCTCTGCCATCTAATCTCGCTCGATCTTCACCGGGCGGCGCGCAGGACCACGCCGCCAGAATTAACCTTTGGGCGGCGCCTGCTTCTTGCCCGCAACCACCTTGCGCGGTCCCTTGCGGGTGCGCGCGTTGGTATGAGTACGCTGGCCGCGCACCGGCAATCCCCGCCGATGGCGCAGGCCGCGATAGCAGCCCAGATCCATCAGACGCTTGACCGCCTGCTGAACGTCACGGCGCAAATCGCCCTCGACCTTGTAGGAATTGTCGATGATCTGCCGGATCCGGACCTGTTCGTCGTCGGTTACATCATCGGTCTTCTTGCTCGGATCCACTCTGGCCTCCGCCAGAATCTTGCGGGCGGAACTGGGGCCGATACCATAGATATAGGTCAGCGCGACTTCCATGCGCTTGGCTTTGGGTAACTCAACGCCGGCGACTCGCATCGCTCCCTCCTAGCCTTGACGTTGCTTGTGCCGGGGATTGGAGGAGCAGATAATTCTCACTACTCCCTGCCGGCGCACCACTTTGCAGTTCTTGCAGATACGTTTAACTGATGCACGGACTTTCACTTGCCTGCCTCGAATGTCGCCTGGGTTCTCGTTAACGCATGCGGTAGGTGATCCGGCCGCGCGTCAGGTCGTAAGGGGACAGTTCCACCGTTACCTTGTCGCCGGGCAGGATCTTGATGTAATGCATACGCATCTTGCCCGAAATATGGGCCAGCACACGATGGCCATTTTCGAGCGAGACCCGGAACATGGCGTTAGGCAGGGCCTCAAGGACCGTGCCGGAAACTTCGATTGCATCACCTTTTGACATCTAAATAAGAGCTTAATTCAGTTCGGTTAAAATTTGCGGCCCTTCATCGGTTATCGCGACGGAATGTTCGAAATGGGCTGAAAGCTTTCCGTCGGCGGTCACCGCCGTCCAGCCATCTTTCAGGATTTTCAGCCGCGCGGTGCCTTCATTAACCATCGGCTCGATCGCCAGAACCATCCCGGCCTGCAGGCGCGGGTTAGGCATCCCGCGCGCGAAATAATTGGGCACCTGCGGATCTTCATGCAAACTGCGGCCGATTCCATGCCCGGCAAAATCCTCCACGACCGCGAATCCCGCGGCCTCGGCGGTCTTCTGCACGGCGCACGAAATATCGCTCATCCGATTGCCGACTCGCGCCTGCTCGATTGCCGCGTAAAGCGACCGGCGCGTCACTTCCATCAGCTTGAGCGCCCGGCCGGAAACCTTCCCCACCGGCACCGTGATCGCTGCATCGCCAAAAAACCCATCATACACCACGCCAAAATCCAGGCTAACGATGTCGCCGGCCTTGATCTTGCGCCCCGATGGTATGCCATGAACGATCTCCTCGTTGATCGAGACACACAGCGTCTTCGGATAAGTTACTCCGCGCGGACAGTAGCCTTTGAAGGCGGGCCGCGCGCCAGCTTCCAGCGTCCGCCGCTCGGCCAGGGCATCGAGTTCGTCGGTGGTCACACCGGGCGCGACCATGGTGCGCAGCTCGGCGAGAATCTCCGCCACGATCCGGCTCGCCTTGCGCATCACAGACAACTCCTCAGGGCTTTTGAGCACAACCACCCTTGGTGGAAACCTCCTCGATCGCCGATTTTATCCGGTGATATATGTCCTCCAGAGATCCTACTCCATCGATACGCTTGAGCAGACCCCGGTCCTGATAGTAATTGAGCAGGGGCCGGGTCTGGGTATCATAAACTTCCAGCCGCATCTTTACCGTATCTTCGGCGTCGTCGTCGCGCTGATACAGTTCGCCGTTGCATTTGTTGCACAGGCCGACGTTGCGCGGCGGATCGAAAATCGTATGGTACATCGCTCCGCAGTTTTTGCAGGTGCGCCGCCCCGAGATACGTTTGATAATCTCCTGCTCAGGGACGATCAGGGCCACCACCAGGTCGAGCCCCTGACCGTTGCGCTCAAGCATCTCGTGCAGCGCCTCGGCCTGGGCCAACGTGCGCGGGAAACCGTCCAAAATGAAGCCTCTGGCGGCGTCCGGATCACGCAGGCGTTCTTCAATTAATTTAAGCACGAGTTCGTCGGGCACCAGCGTCCCCTGGTCCATATAGCGCTTCGCTTCCAGACCAAGCGAGGTCTTGTTGCGCACCGCCGCCCGCAACAGGTCTCCACTCGCAATCTGGGGAGCCTTCAGCTCTTCCTGCAGGCGCTGAGCCTGGGTTCCTTTCCCCGCTCCAGGTGGACCAAGTAATACCAGCCGCACTGTTAGCCCTTTCTCGACTTGACGCGGCCCCGCCGCATAAAGCCCTCGTAATTGCGCGTCAGCAGGTGAGTCTCCATCTGCGCGATGGTGTCGAGAGCGACTCCGACGACAATCAGCAGCGCGGTGCCGCCAAAATAGAATGGCACGTTGAACTGCTCGATCATGATCGTAGGCAGCACGCACACGGCGCTCACGTAAATCGCACCTCCCAAGGTAATCCGCGATAGCACCCGGTCGATATACTCAGCGGTATAGCGTCCGGGACGGATACCCGGGATAAACCCGCCGTATCTCTTGAGGTTGTCTGCCACGTCCACCGGATTGAACGTCACCGCGGTGTAGAAGTAGGTAAAAAAGATAATCAGGATCACGTAGATGACGTCGTAAAACCAGCCGCCCGGCGTGAGCAGCGACGAATATTGCTTGAGCTGCGGCACAAAAGTCGCCAGCGTTGCGGGGAATACCAGGATCGAGGACGCAAAAATCGGCGGGATAACGCCGGAGGTGTTGATCTTGAGCGGCAGATGCGAAGTCTGGCCGCCGTAGATTCGCCGCCCCACCACACGCTTGGCGTACTGCACCGGGATCCGGCGCTGCGCGGTCTCGATATTGACGATTACCGCGGTAACCGCTATCGCCACCGCCAGCACGAACAGCAGCACGAAGAGGCTCATCTCGCCTTCCCGCACGAACTGAACCGTAGTCCCCAACGCGCTGGGCAGGCGCGCCACAATCCCCGCCATGATAATCAGCGAGATACCGTTGCCGATGCCGCGTTCGGTGATCTGTTCGCCCATCCACATGATAAACATGGTGCCTGCAGTAAGGGTCAGCACCGTCACCAGGCGGAAGGACCATCCCGGGTTGTACACCACCGACCCCCCACCTGGCGCCTGGATTTTCTCCAGTGAGATTGCGATCATCAGGCCCTGAACGATCGACAGCGCCACCGTTCCGTAGCGCGTATATTGAGTGATCTTGCGCCGTCCCGCCTCACCTTCCTTGTAGAGTTCGTCGAGATAAGGCGATGCGACCTTCAGTAAATCGAGAATGATGGCGACCGAAATGTAGGGCATGATGCCCAGGGCGAAGACCGAGAACCGTTCCAATGCCCCGCCGGAAAACAGGTTGATCCAGCCGAACAGAGTGCTCCGCGCGGCATCGAAGAACGACGCCAAAGCCTGTCCGTCAATCCCCGGCGTCGGCACAGCCACCCCGATACGGTAGATGGCCAGCATCATCGCGGTGAAAAACAACCGCTTGCGCAGTTCGGGGATGCGCGAAGCGTTGGAAAAACCCTCTATCATCTAAACGGCAGAACTCCTTTAAAAGGCGCAACTCCTTAAAAGCAAAACTCCTCAAACCGCAGAATCTGTTGGTGAAACTGCCGAAGCCGTGGAACTCCTGATGATCTCGGCGGTGCCGCCCGCCGCGACGATCTTCTCCTGAGCGCTTTTGGAAAAGGCGTGGGCACGGATCGTAAGGGCGCCCGATAAGCTGCCGTTACCCAGCACCTTAACCTGTTTGCCGGCGCGCACCAAGCCCCGCTGCGCCATCGCGCAAGGGTCAACCGTGGCGCCCGGCTCGAACACTCCAAGCCGCTCCAGATTAACGCAACAAAACTCCAGCCGCGCGCGTTCATTGGCCAGCAATCGGCGAAATCCGCGTTTGGGCAGACGGCGCTGAAGCGGCATCTGACCGCCTTCGTACCCAGGCGGAGTGTTGCCGCCGGTGCGCGAGCCTTTGCCTTTATGCCCGCGACCCGAGGTCTTACCGTGACCGGAACCGATTCCCCGGCCCAAGCGCTTGATCCGGCGAGTCGAGCCTTGCGCAGGATGTAAGTCTGACAATTTCATTGATCGATATTTGTTCCGAAATCCACGGTCCGTCTATTCCTTGCCCTCGCCCAATTCAACCACCAAATGGGAGACGCGGCGCAGCATCCCTTCGACCATCGGCGTGCGCGCCAGCTCCCGTTCACGCCCGACCCGGGTAAGGCCCAGACCGCGCAGGGTCTCGCGCACGCGTTGGGTGGTGCCGATGGGGCTGCGTACCAGCTTGATTCGAATTCTATCCGCCATCACCCTCACCCATTGTCGGCCGGCGTTTCAACTTCCGCCGACGCCGCCTGCTCGGGGGCAATCTCCTGTGCCCCGTTCGAAACCCGCCGCAAACGCGTGACGTCATCAGGATTACGCAGTTCGGTCAACGCTTCGAAGGTGGCCTTGACCAAGTTATGGGGATTGGAAGAACCCAGCCGCTTGGTCAGCACGTTGCGGATTCCAGCCAATTCCACGACCGCACGCACGCCGCCAGCCGCGATGACTCCGGTCCCTTCGACCGCAGGCTTGAGCATCACCTTGCCGGCACCGAAGCGACCCAGCACTTCGTGCGGGATGGTTCCCTCGCGCAACGGCACTCGGATCAGACTTTTCTTGGCGCGTTCGACACCTTTGCGAATCGCCTCCGGTACTTCGTTGGCCTTGCCCAGCCCGAAGCCGACCAGGCCACCGCCGTCGCCGGCCACGACCAGGGCGCTGAAACTGAAGCGCCGCCCGCCCTTTACAACCTTGGCAACGCGGTTGATGTGAACCACTTTTTCCTTTAATTCCAGACCCTGCGGATCGATTCGTTCGGGCATCGCAATAGTCCTCTTTGAGACTCGCTAAAATTCCAGGCCCGCTTCACGAGCTGCCTCGGCCAGCGCCTTAATCCGGCCGTGGTACAGAAACCCGTTGCGATCGAAGACGACGTGGCTGATGCCCTTGTCACGGCAGCGGGCCGCGATCATCCTGCCAACCGCCCTGGCCGCGTTGAGGTTGCGCGCGGCTTTGAGTTCTCCGCGCAGGTCGGCACTGACCGTGGAAGCGGCGGCCAAAGTCCGCCCGGACTCGTCGGAAATCACCTGGGCGTAGATGTGATGAAGCGATCGGTACACCGAGAGCCGGGGCACCTGATCGCTGCCTCGCACCTTGCGGCGCACCCGCGCCTGACGCGCGGCGCGTTTTTCAACTCGTTGAGATGCCATCGCTTTAACCTCCGCTGCTGGAGCCCGCGGCGGCCTTGCCGGCCTTGCGCCGGATCTTTTCTTCGGCGTACTTGATTCCCTTCCCCTTGTACGGCTCGGGTGGACGCAACGCGCGCAGTTGCGCGGCCACCATTCCCAAAATCTGGCGATCGGCCCCTTCCAGCGAGATCAAGACCTGGCGCTCGACTTTGGCGCTGACGCCCGGCGGAAGCTGATAGATAATCGGATGCGAATATCCCAGAGTCAGGTAAAGCGCGTTCCCACCCCTGACCTCGGCGCGGTAGCCGACTCCGTTTATCTCCAGGTTGCGGGTGAAGCCTTTGCCCACGCCCTGCGCCATATTGGCCAGCAGTTTGCGCGTCAAGCCGTGCAGCGCCCGTTCACGGCTGCTGTCGCCCGGGCGCTTGAGCGTCAGGGTCGAGTCGCTGAGTTCAAGGTTAAATCCCGCCGGCACTTCCATTTCGAGCTTGCCCTTGGGGCCCTCAAACCGCACCTGGCGCCCATTGATCACAGCCTTAACGCCTTTTTCCAGATGGACCGGCAGTTTTCCTATGCGTGACATTTGCTTACCACACCGCGAGCAGAACCTCGCCGCCGACTTTTTTGCGGCGAGCCTCGCGATCAGTCATCACTCCCAGAGGAGTCGAAACTATATTAAAACCCAGTCCGGTGCGCAGCCTGGGCATCTCGGTACATCGGGCATAGCGTCGCAGCCCGGGCCGGCTCACTCGCCGCAATCCCTTGATCACCGGCTGGCGATCCTCAGTGTAGCGTATTCCCAGCACAAGTTTGCGTTTGTAGCCCTCGCCGCTGGAAGTAACGGATTGCAGGAAGCCCTCGGCCGCCAACACCGAAGCAATCGCATGGCGCAGGCGCGAATAAGGCAATTCGACTTCGGCGTGCCGCGCATGGGCGGCGTTGCGAATCCGGGTCAGCATTTCGGCAATCGGATCGGTTTGCGACATCGGACTACCAACTGGCCTTGATCACGCCCGGCAACTCGCCCTTGAGCGCGCGATTGCGCAGGCAAATCCGGCACATTTTGAAACGGCGATAATAGCCGCGGCTGCGGCCGCACAACGGACAGCGATTATGCTGGCGGACCTTGAATTTAGGCGGCCGCATCGCCTTGACCATCAGGGAAGTTTTGGCCATCGAAGCTCCTTGACTCCTTAGGCGGCCGGCCTGACCGCCTGATCGCCGCCGGCGCCGCGAAACGGCATGCCCATCGCGCGCAGCAGCATGTAACCCTCGTTGTCGGAGCGCGCCGTGGTGATGATGGAAATGGTCAGGCCCTTGACCTTGTCCACCTTGTCCAGGTTGAGCTCCGGGAAAATCGTATGCTCGCGGATGCCCAGCGAGTAATTGCCGCGTCCGTCGAACGATTTGTCGCTCACGCCGCGGAAGTCGCGCACCCGCGGCAACGCGATATTGACCAGGCGATCGAAAAACTCGTACATCCGGTCACGCCGCAGCGTTACCATCGCGCCAATCGGCATCCCTTCACGCAGCTTGAAATTGGAAATCGCCTTGCGCGCCCGCGTAATCACCGGCTTCTGACCGGTAATCACGGTCAGTTCCTCGACGGCGGCATCGAGCAGCTTGACGTTCTCGCGCGCCTCGCCGAGCGCCAGGTTAATCACGATTTTGGACAGGCGCGGCGCCCGCATGCGGTTTTCGATCTTAAGCTCGCGCATCAATTCGGGCATTATTTCCGACTCGTAGCGCAGCCGCAGACGGGCCGGGACCTTCTCTTCAGGCTCCGGCGCTGCCTCGGCCGCAGCCGCCTGTGGCTGCTCCGGAGCGCCCTTTTTGCCTTTGGCCTTTTGCCCGCTGCGGTCGGGCTGTCCGCCTTTCTGCTGTCCGCCCTTTGGTCCTTTCTCAGCCATTAGTCGCTACCTATGGTTTCATGGCAACTGCGGCAAATCCGGGTCTTGCTGCCGTCAGCCGCGACCCGGACGCCCACCCTGGTCGGGGCGTTGCAATGCTCGCAGAAGAACATCAGGTTGGAAATGTCAATTGGTGCTTCCTTCTCGACAATTCCGCCGGGGCTGGCTGCGCCGCGCGGCTTGGAATGGCGTTTGACCACATTGAGCCGCTCCACCGTCGCCTTGCCCTGATCGGGCAGCACACGCAGTACTTTACCGGTCTTGCCGCGCTCGCGCCCCGCGATTACCATCACGAGGTCGTTTTTCCTGATGCCGAACTTGTGCGCCATCACAGCACCTCGGGCGCCAGCGAGATAATTTTCAGAAACCGTTTGGCCCGCAGTTCACGAGCCACCGGACCGAAAATACGCGTGCCAATCGGTTCGTGCTGATTGTCCACCAGCACCGCCGAATTGTTGTCGAAGCGGATATAGCTGCCATCGGCGCGGCCGATTTCCTTGGCCGTGCGCACGATCACCGCCTTGGCCACGTCGCCCTTTTTGACCTTGGCGTTGGGAATTGCCTCCTTGACCGCCACCACGATGATGTCGCCAATCGTGGCGTACTTGCGCTTGGAACCGCCCAGCACCTTGATGCACATCACCTTGCGGGCGCCCGAATTGTCCGCCACATCGAGTACGGTTTGCGTCTGGATCATCTAATTCTGCTTCGTAACTCTGCTTCGCGTCGGTTGCGCGGGACTCAGCCCGCGGCGCGTTTCAAGATCCGGCTGATGCGCCAGCGCTTGTCCTTGGACAGTGGCCGCGATTCGATCAGCAACACCCGATCGCCTTCGCGGCATTCGCCTTTTTCGTCGTGCGCCTTGTAGCGCTGATGGACCCGGATACGTTTGCCATACAGGGGATGGGGCACCAGGCGCTCGACCCGCACCACTACCGTTTTAGTCATGCGGGCGGAAACGACCACCCCTTCACGCTCTTTGACTCGCTCACGCATTGCCGGCGCCGCTCCTGGCTGCCTCTGCCTTTTTCTGGGTAATTAAAGTCTTGATTCGAGCCAATTCCTTGCGCGCCTTTTTGTAATTCGCCGGGTTGTCGAGCTGATTGGTGCGCAGCTTCACGCGCAGGCGAAAAGCCTCTTCCCGCACTTCGCGCTCCTTGACCTGCAAATCCTCGGCGCTCATCTGTCTTAATTCATCAAGCTCCAACGGCCCTGACCTCCCGTTGCACCAGCATGGTTTTGACCGGCAGCTTGTGCGCGGCCAGGCGCAGCGCTTCCTTCGCAGTGGCGGAATCCACGCCTTCCATCTCGAAAAGGATGCGGCCCGGACGGATCACCGCGACCCATGCCTCCGGCGATCCCTTGCCTTTGCCCATGCGGGTTTCCGCCGGCTTCTTGCTGATTGGCTTGTCCGGAAAGACCCGGATCCATACGCGTCCGCCACGTTTGATATGGCGGGTAAGCGCGATACGGGCGGCCTCCAAAGCGCGCGCGCTGAGCCATGCGCGTTCCAGGGTCTTGAGCCCGAAATCGCCGAAAGCCAGTTCGACGGCGCGCGACTCGGTGCCGCGCCGGCGGCCTTTTTGCATCTTGCGGTACTTGGTTCTTTTCGGCTGAAGCATCGGAATCTGGCCTCATGCGGCGCCGGCAGCGCGCTTGTCCTCCTCTTCCTGGCGGGTGATAATCTCGCCGCGGAAAATCCACACCTTGATCCCGATCACACCGTAAGTAGTCTTGGCTTCGGCAAAGCCGAACGACACGTTGGCGCGCAGGGTTTGCAGCGGCACGCGTCCCTCGCGATACCATTCGCGGCGCGCGATTTCGGCGCCCGCCAGCCTTCCGGAAACGTGAATCTTGACGCCCTGCGCACCCATCCGCATCGCGCGCGTGACCGCTTCCTTCATCGCGCGGCGAAACGCCACGCGCCGCTCCAGTTGCAGCGCGACGTTTTCCGCCACCAGTTGCGGGTCGAGGTCGGGCCGGCGGACCTCATGGATATTGATGTAGGCTTCCTTGCCCTTCATCAGTTTCTGTATGTCCACCTTGAGTTTTTCGATCTCGGCGCCCTTTTTACCGATCACGATACCGGGCCGCGCGGTATGGATGTTGATTTTGGCCTTGTTCGCCATCCGCTCGATTTCGATGCGCGAGATTCCCGCATGATACAGGCGCTTTTTGATGAACTCGCGCAGCCGCAGATCCTCGTGCAGCAGGCTGGTATAGGGATGGCTGGCAAACCATTTGGAATCCCAGCTTTCGATCACTCCCAGCCGAAAGCCTCTCGGATGTGTCTTCTGACCCATAGCAAATTGCCTCGGCCTATTCGGGCCTTTCGTCCAGCACCACAGTCAGATGGCTGGTGCGTTTAAGGATCGGCGTAGCCCGCATATGGGCGCGCGGCAACGATCGCTTCCAGGTCGGCCCGTCGTCGGCGACCGCGTTCTTCACAAACAGCCGGTCCTCGTCCACGTGTTGCAGATTGCGCGCATTGGCCACCGCCGACATCAGCGTCTTGGCGACAATTTTGGCGCCGCGCTTGGGCGTGAACTCCAGAATCGAGACTGCCTGCTCCAAGGGCTTGCCCTTGATCAGATTGCATACCAGCCGCAGCTTGCGCGGCGAGATGCGCACGAAGCGGGTTCTCGCTCTTGCTTCCATCACCCTGTCCCTAACCTCTGGCGGCGCCGCCGCGGACTTCGCCCTTGCGCTCGCCGGCATGGCCGTGAAACGTGCGCGTAGGAGCGAACTCGCCCAGCCGATGCCCGACCATGTTTTCGGTGCAGTAAACCGGAATGAATTTGTGGCCGTTATGTACCGCGAACGTTAACGACACCATCTCCGGCGTTATCGTCGAGCGGCGCGACCACGTCCGGATGATCTGTTTTTCGCCCGAAGCCCGCGCGGCATCGACTTTCTTCTTGAGATGCTCGTCGATGAATGGACCTTTTTTAAGCGACCTCGCCATAGCTTCTACCTACCCGCGCTTGCCTCGCGGCCTGCGGCTCACGATGTAGCGATCCGAGGGCTTTTTGCCGCGCGTCTTGTAGCCCTTGGTCGGCATCCCCCATGGCGATTGCGGATGATTGCCCTTGGAACGGCCTTCGCCGCCGCCGTGTGGATGGTCAACCGGATTCATGGCAATACCGCGGACGTGTGGACGCCATCCCAGATGGCGGTTGCGGCCGGCCTTGCCGATCGAGATGTTCTCGCTGTCCAAATTGCCGACCTGGCCGATCGTGGCGCGGCATTCCGCCTGCACCATCCGCTGCTCGCCCGAGGGCAGCTTGAGCAGCGCGAACTTTCCCTCCTTGGCCATCAACTGGCACTGTGTTCCGGCACCACGCGACAGTTGCGCCCCCTTGCCGGGCTTCAACTCGACCGCATGCACGAAGGTGCCGGTGGGAATCGATCGCAGTGGCAGCGCGTTGCCCGGTTTGATATCGGCCTGCGGTCCCGATTCGACGCGGTCGCCGGCCTTCAAACCGACCGGCGCCAGGATGTAGCGTTTGTCGCCGTCGCGGTAGTGTAACAGCGCGATATTGGCCGACCGGTTGGGGTCATATTCGAGCGACGCGACCGTCGCTGGAACGCCGTCCTTGTCGCGTTTGAAATCGATAATGCGCAAGCGCCGCTTGTGGCCGCCCCCGCGATGGCGCGCGGTCATCCGGCCGAGATTGTTGCGTCCCCCGGACTTCTTAAGCGGCGCCAGCAGCCGCTTTTCAGGCGGCTTGGCGTCCAGTTCGGAAAAGTCCGCCACCTGCATAAAGCGCTGGCCCGGAGTGCGCGGCTTAAGTTGAATCACCGCCATCGCTCAGACCCCTTCAAAAATTTCAATCCGATCACCCTCTTTCAGGGTGACGTAGGCTTTCTTCCAGTCCGCCCGCTTCCCCGCGTTGCGCCGCACGCGCCGCTTCTTGCCCATCAAATTGATGGTCCTGACCTTGACCACGGTCACCTTGAAAAGCTCCTCGACCGCGTCGCGGATTGCGCCTTTGGTCGCGTCGGGACTGACCTTGAACACCACCTGATTGGTCTTTTCGCTGACCAGCGTGCCCTTTTCCGTAATCAGGGGCGACTTGATTAAGGCGTAATCGATCATTGCGCGCCACCCCCAAAGCGGGCTTCCAAAGCCCGCGCCGCCTTCGCCGTCAACAGGACTTCATCGTGGTTGAGGATATCGAATACGTTGATGCCGGCGACGCGCAATACCTTATGCGCGGCGAGGTTGCGCAGCGCCCGCACGGCGCCCTCTTCGCCCTCTCCCAGAACCACCAGCGCATGGTTCAGACCCAGTTTATCCAGCAGGGCTTTGGCTGCCCTGGTCTTCAACTCCGGGAGCTCCAGCGCCTCGACCACCATCACCTTACCTTCGCGGGCCCGCTCCGACAGCGCCATGCATAGGGCCTTGGCCACAGCCTTTTTGGGCAGCTTGTAGGAATAGTCGCGCGGCTGCGGCCCGAATGTGGTACCACCATGGCGCCATAGCGGCGATCGCGTCGAACCGGCGCGAGCGCGTCCGGTATGCTTCTGGCGCCAGGGTTTAATGCCGCCGCCGGAAATCAAGCCGCGAGTCTTGGTGGCCGCGGTGCCGGCGCGACGGTTGGCTAACTGCATCCTGACCGTATCATGCAGCAGGCTGCGGTCGCCCGCGCAATTGAAGATATGCCCCGCCAGCTCGATTTCGCCGTTGCGTTCGGGCGTCGACGAAAACAGCGGCAGCTTCACTGGACTATTATTGCCCTCAGCCATTGGCGCGCTCCGCTTCGGTACGGCGATGCTTGGCGGCGTGCCTCACCACCACGATCCCGCCCCTGGCCCCGGGAATCGCCCCCGAGATCACAATCGCATTGTCCTCGGGCAAAACCCGCAACACCTCAAGATTGGGCACTGTCACCGCCTCATTGCCCATCTGACCGGCCATCCGCAGGCCCTTGAAAACCCGCCCCGGAAACGAGCGGTTGCCGATCGAGCCACCATGCCGGAAGTACTCGTGGGTGCCGTGCGAGCCGGGGAAACCGCCGAAATGATGGCGCTTGATGACGCCGGCGTAGCCACGGCCTTTGGAGACACCGGCCACGTCCACCATATCGCCGGCCTTGAACACGTCGGCCACGGACACCGCCTGACCCAGCTTGATTTGATTGTCACCGATGGCGCGGAACTCCCGCGTGGCAATGCCCGGCGCGCATTCGCTTTTGGCGAAATGGCCGCGTTGCGGCGCGCGCACGCGCGAATGTTTTTTGCGCCCAAACGTAACCTGGACCGCCTCATAGCCGTCGACGGCCACGGTTTTGACCTGACTGACCAGACACGGCCCCAGTTCGACCACCGTCGCGGCGCGCAACGCGCCGCCGTCGCCGGCGTATTCGGTCATTCCGAGCTTCTTGCCGATTAAACCGCTCAGCACTGTCCTACTCGAGTTTGATTTCGACGTCTACGCCGGCCGCCAGATCCAGCTTGCCCAACGCGTCGATGGTCTGCTGGGTTGGTTCGAGCACGTCTAAAAGCCGCTTGTGGGTGCGGATTTCGAACTGCTCGCGCGACTTCTTGTCCACGTGCGGCGAGCGATTGACGGTGAAACGCTCGATCCGGGTGGGCAGCGGAATCGGTCCCGCCACCCGCCCGCCGGTGCGCCGGATGGTATCAACGATCTCGCGCACCGACTGATCCAACAGCCGGTAGTCGTACGCCTTAAGACGTATCCGTATCTTGTCGTTCATCCTGTCAGCCACGCCTGAAGGCTCCTCCGGCCACCATGATCATGACCTCGTTACTTTATGATCTTGGAAACGACGCCCGCGCCCACGGTGCGGCCCCCTTCACGGATCGCGAAACGCAGACCTTCGTCCATCGCGACCGGCGTGATCAGCTCGCCGGTGATCTTGATGTTGTCGCCAGGCATCACCATCTCGGTGCCTTCGGGCAGATGCAATACTCCGGTCACGTCCGTGGTGCGGAAATAGAACTGCGGCCGATAGCCGTTGAAGAACGGAGTATGGCGCCCGCCCTCTTCCTTGGTCAGCACGTAGACCGAGGCTTCGAAGTTGGTGTGCGGCGTGATCGATCCGGGCTTGGCCAGCACCTGGCCGCGCTCCACTTCCTCACGCTTGACGCCGCGCAGCAGTACGCCGATGTTGTCGCCGGCCTGTCCCTCATCGAGAATCTTGCGAAACATCTCGACCCCGGTGACCACGGTTTTGCTGGTTTCGCGGAAGCCGACGATCTCGACTTCCTCACCCACCTTTATGCGCCCGCGCTCGACGCGTCCGGTCACCACGGTGCCGCGGCCGGAAATCGAGAACACGTCCTCGACCGGCATCAGGAATGGCAGGTCAACCTGGCGCTCAGGCTGGGGAATATAGCTGTCCACCGCCGCCATCAGCTCAAGGATCGGCTTACAGTTGGGGCAATCGTCCTTGCCGCAGCCGCATTCCAGCGCCTTCAGCGCGCTGCCGCGGATAACCGGCGTGTCGTCGCCGGGAAAATCGTACTTTTTGAGCAGGTCGCGGACCTCCAGCTCGACCAGGTCCAGCAGTTCGGGATCATCGACCATGTCCACCTTGTTCATAAACACGACGATCGCAGGAACACCGACCTGGCGGGCGAGCAGGATATGCTCGCGCGTCTGCGGCATCGGACCGTCGTTGGCGCCAACCACCAGGATGGCGCCGTCCATCTGGGCGGCGCCGGTTATCATGTTCTTGATGTAGTCGGCGTGCCCCGGGCAGTCGACGTGCGCATAATGGCGGTTGGCGGTCTCGTACTCGACGTGCGCAATCGCGATCGTGATGCCACGCTCGCGCTCCTCCGGCGCCTTGTCGATCTGGTCGAAGGCTATGAACTGGGCAAGCTTGCGAGCCGCCAGAACCTTGGTAATTGCCGCGGTCAAAGTGGTCTTGCCATGGTCGATATGACCGATAGTTCCAACGTTGGCGTGCGGCTTGGTGCGTTCAAATTTAGCCTTGCCCATGATTTTCTTCTCCCGTTGTCAACCTCTTAAATCATTACAGGCGCGGCCGCGTTTCGTCGCCGCCGTTGCTCCGCGCCATCAGTTCCTCGTATATCTGCTGCGGCACCGGTTCGTAGGCGGCGAACTGCATGGTGTAAGTCGCGCGCCCCTGCGTAATGGACCGCAGCCGCGTTGCATAACCAAACATCGCCGCCAGCGGCACGCGCGCGTCGATCACCTGCGCGCCGCCCCGGTTTTCCATGCTCAGGATCTTGCCGCGCCGGGCGTTGAGATCGCCGATCACTTCGCCCATAAACTCCTGCGGCGTCACCACTTCGACCTCCATCACCGGCTCCAGCAGGATCGGGCTGGCCTTCTCGGCCGCTTCCCGAAAGGCCATCGAGGCGGCAATCTTGAAGGCGATTTCCGAGGAATCAACCTCGTGGTACTGGCCGTCCAGCAGCGTGGCCCGGATGTCAACCATCGGATAGCCTGCCAGCACCCCGTTTTCCATCGATTCCCTGATTCCGGCCTCGACCGACGGGATAAAGTTGCGCGGAATCACGCCGCCCTTGGTCGCATCGACAAACTCGAAGCCCGAGCCTTTGCCCATCGGCTCGATCCGGATATCAACCACGCCGAACTGGCCATGGCCGCCGGTTTGGCGCACGAACCGCCCTTCGGCCTCGACCGCGCGGCGAATGGTCTCCCGGTAAGCGACCTGCGGCTTGCCCACCGAAGCGTCGACTTTGAATTCGCGCAGCAGCCGGTCGACGATAATCTCAAGGTGCAGCTCGCCCATCCCGGCAATCAACGTCTGCCCGGTCTCCGGATCGCTGGTAACGCGGAAAGACGGGTCTTCCCTGGCCAGCTTGTTGAGCGATTCGCCGAGCTTGTCCTGATCGGCCTTGGTCTTGGGCTCAATCGCGATGCGGATGACCGGCTCAGGGAACTCGATCGACTCCAATACGATCGGATGGGCGGGGTCGCACAGCGTGTCGCCGGTGGTGGTATCGCGCAAACCCACGGCCGCGATATCGCCCGCCAGGACCTCCGAGATTTCCTCGCGCTTGTTGGCGTGCATCTTGAGGATGCGGCCGATCCGCTCGCGCTTTTGCTTGGTCGAGTTGAGCACCGACGACCCGCTCTCCAGGCGTCCCGAATAAACGCGTAGAAAGGTCAGCGTGCCGAGGTAGGGGTCGGTCATGATCTTGAAAGCCAGCGCCGCAAAGGGTGAGTCGTCGCGCGGCCAGCGCTCTTCCATCTTGTCGCCAGCCTTGCCTACCACCGGTGGAACGTCCGCTGGTGAAGGCAGATAATCGACCACCGCGTCGAGCATCGGCTGCACCCCCTTGTTGCGAAACGCCGATCCCAACAGAACCGGCACCGCCTTCAGCTCAAGCGTGGCCCGGCGGAGCACCCGGCGCAGCAACTGCGCGTCGATCGGCTTGCCTTCGAGGTACAGCTCCATCAGATGCTCGTCGTGATCGGCCAGCAGTTCGATCAGTTGATCGCGCGCCTGCGCCGCCCGCTCGCGCAGGTCCTCGGGAATCGGCTCGATCCGAAAGCTCGCACCCAGCGTGTCCTTGTCCCAAATCAGCGCCCGCTGCTCGAGTAAATCGACCACCCCGGTGAACTTGTCCTCGGTGCCAATCGGGAGCTGCAGCAACGCGGGGGTGGCCTTGAGTTTGTCGCGGATTTCCTCCACTACGCGCTCGAAATCGGCGCCGATGCGGTCCATCTTGTTGATGAACGCGATGCGCGGGACGCGATATTTGTCCGCCTGACGCCACACCGTCTCCGACTGGGGCTCGACTCCCCCGACCGCGCAGAACACCGCCACGGCACCGTCGAGCACCCGCAGACTGCGCTCGACCTCGATCGTGAAATCGACGTGCCCGGGGGTGTCGATGATGTTAATCCGGTGATCGCGCCAAAAGCAGGTGGTGGCGGCCGAGGTAATGGTAATGCCACGCTCCTGCTCCTGGACCATCCAGTCCATGGTCGCGGTGCCCTCATGCACCTCGCCCATGCGGTAGCTGATGCCGGTATAGTAGAGCACCCGCTCGGTGGTCGTAGTCTTGCCGGCGTCGATGTGCGCCATGATACCGATATTGCGCACTCGTTCTATGGGTGTTTCACGAGCCATCAAAAAAACTCTGGAGTCGCTTACCAGCGATAGTGAGCAAAAGCCTTGTTGGCCTCCGCCATGCGATGGGTGTCTTCGCGCTTCTTGACCGCGCCGCCGCGGTTGCCGTGCGCCTCGACGATCTCCGCGGCCAGCCGCTCCTGCATCGACTTCTCGCCTCGGGCGCGCGCCGCCTGCACCAGCCATCTCATCGCCAGCGATGTACGACGCACCGGCCGCACCTCGACCGGCACCTGGTAGTTGGCGCCGCCGACCCGGCGCGAGCGCACCTCGACCGCCGGCCGGACATTTTCCAGCGCATGCTTGAAGACCGCCAATCCTTCCTCCTTGGTGCGGTTGGCGACTATTTCCAACGCCCCGTAGAAGATTTGTTCGGCCGTCGACTTCTTGCCCCGCTCCATCACCGTGTTGATGAACTTGGCAACGGTGCGATCGTGGAACTTCGGATCCGGCGAAACCTCCCGGAGCTTTACCTGACCTTTGCGTGGCATGGTTGTTTACTTGGGTTTCTTGGACCCGTACTTGGAGCGGCCCTGGCGGCGTTCCTGCACGCCGATCGAATCCAGGGTGCCGCGCACCACGTGATAGCGCACGCCCGGCAGGTCCTTAACCCGGCCGCCGCGTATCAGCACCACCGAATGTTCCTGGAGATTGTGGCCCACGCCAGGGATATAGGTGGTCACTTCATAGCCGTTTGACAGTCGAACACGCGCGACTTTGCGCAAGGCCGAATTGGGCTTTTTGGGCGTCGACGTGTACACGCGCGTACAGACGCCGCGTTTTTGCGGCGAACCCTGAAGAGCGGGCGCGCTGGTCTTGTAGCGTTTCTTGACCCGCGCTCCGCGGATTAACTGGTTGATGGTCGGCACTCTAAAAACTCACTTCCTCGCGCACTATCAGCCGCCGTTATCCTCCAACGCGACAGAAAAAAAAGCTCCTGCCTGCGGGAGCAAAATTATACGCCACGAAAACACGGCCTCCAACCGGTCAGGCGGAGGCCAAATGGACCGCCCAAGGGCATCTTACCGCCCTTGGGCGTAACTCATAATATCTACGTATTGTGAGCAGCCGTGTCAACGGCCTCCGGCCATCTCCGGTTCCAGAGCCTCCTTCGCCTCGGTCTCCTCGTCTTCGCCCACCCCACCTTCGACCTTGATCGAGACGCGCGCGTAAGCGGGCATTCCCGTTCCCGCCGGGATCAGCCGTCCCATGATCACATTCTCCTTGAGCCCGACCAGCCGGTCCACCTTGCCGTTGATGGCGGCTTCGGTCAGCACCTTGGTCGTCTCCTGGAACGAGGCGGCCGAGATGAAGCTCTCGGTGGAAAGCGAGGCCTTGGTGATCCCCAGCAGCAGCGGTTCGGCAATCGCCGGCTCGCCGCCCTTGTCGAGCACGCGGGCGTTTTCCTCCTCGAAGCGCCATTTCTCGACTTGGTCGCCGACCAGGAAATCGGTGTCGCCGACCTCTTTGATCCGCACCCGGCGCAACATCTGGCGCACGATCACCTCGATATGCTTGTCGTTGATGCGCACGCCCTGCAGCCGGTAGATCTCCTGGATCTCGTCCACCAGGTATTTGGCCAGCGCCTTTTCGCCCAGGATCGTCAGGATATCGTGCGGATTGGACGAACCTTCCATCAGCGGCTCGCCCGCCTTGATGATGTCGCCCTCGTGCACGCCGATATGCTTGCCCTTGGGAATCAGGTACTCGCGTGGCTCGCCCACCTCCGGAGTCACCACGACCTTGCGTTTGCCCTTGGTGTCCTTGCCGAACGAGACCTGGCCGTCGATTTCAGAAATGACGGCGAACTCCTTGGGCTTGCGCGCCTCGAACAGCTCCGCCACGCGGGGCAGACCGCCGGTGATGTCCTTGGTCTTGGTGGTCTCGCGCGGGATTTTGGCCAGGATGTCGCCGGGCGAGACTTCCGTCCCCTCGGCCACGTTGATATACGCGCCGACCGGCAGGAAATAGCGCGCATAGGATTCACTGCCCGGCAGTTTGGCGGTCTTGCCGCTCGCGTCCTTGATTGAGATGCGCGGCCGCACGTCGAGTTCCTTGAACTCCACGATAACGTTGGAACGCGCGCCCGTGCGCTCATCGACGCGCTCTTCCATCGTGCGCCCTTCCAGGATATCGCCGAACTTCACCACGCCGCCGACCTCGGTGATGATCGGGGTGGTGTACGGATCCCATTCGGCGATCAGCGTGCCCGGCTTGACGTGTTCGCCTTCGCCCTTGAGCAGCTTGGCGCCGTACACCAGCGGATAGCGCTCGCGTTCGCGCTCGCGACCGCTGGAACCGTCGCCCACCGGCTCGGCAATTGCAATTTCGCCGTGACGCGACATTACCACCAGGTTGCCGTCGCGGCTGCGCACGGTGTTGACGCCGTGCAGCCGGACCACGCCTTCGTTGCGCGCTTCCAGCGTGGTCTGCTCGGCGCGCCGGCTGGCGGTGCCGCCGATGTGGAAGGTGCGCATCGTGAGCTGGGTGCCCGGCTCGCCGATCGACTGCGCGGCGATAATTCCGATCGCCTCGCCCAGATTGACCAGATGGCCGCGGCCCAGGTCGCGTCCGTAGCACTGCACGCACACGCCCTGGCGGGACTGGCAGGTCAGCACCGACCGGATACTGACGCGCTCAAGGCCCGCGTCCTCGATCAGCGTAACCTTGTCCTCATCGATCATCTCGTTGGCGTGCACCAGCACCTCGTTGGTAAAGGGATCCCTGATGTCCTCCAGCGCCACGCGTCCCAGCACGCGGTCGCCCAGTCCCTCGATAATCTCGCCGCCCTCGACCAGAGGCGTCATCTCGATACCGTCCAGCGTGCCGCAGTCGTACTCGGTGATTATCGAGTCCTGCGCGACGTCGACGAGGCGGCGGGTCAGGTAGCCCGAGTTGGCGGTCTTCAGCGCCGTATCCGCCAGGCCCTTGCGTGCGCCGTGCGTGGAGATGAAGTACTGAAGCACGGTCAGACCTTCACGAAAGTTGGCCGTGATCGGCGTTTCGATGATCTCGCCCGACGGCTTGGCCATCAGGCCACGCAAACCGGCGAGCTGGCGGATCTGCTGCTCGGAACCGCGCGCGCCGGAGTCGGCCATGATGAAGATCGGGTTGAAGGAATCGCCCCGTACTTCCTTGCCTTCCTTGTTTTTGCCGAAGACCTGGCTCTTGAGTCCCGAAAGCACGGCGGAACCGATGTTATCCTGGACCTCGGCCCAGATATCGACCACCTTGTTGTAGCGCTCGCCGTCGGTGATGACGCCGTTGTTGTACTGCTTCTGGATCTCCGCCACCTGCTTTTGCGCCTCTTCGAGCAAATTGGCCTTCTGCGGCGGAATCGTCATGTCCTTGATCGCGATCGAGATGCCGGCGCGGGTGGCGAACTCGAACCCGATGTCCTTGAGCCGGTCGGCGAAAATAACCGTCGCCTTATTGCCCGCCTTGCGGTAGGCCAGATCGATCAGGTTGCCGAGCTCCTTTTTCTTCATCGTGCGGTTGACTTCGGCGAAGCTGATCCCCGGCGGCACGATCTCGTAAAGCAACACCCGGCCCACCGTGGTCTCAACACGCTCCACCGCAACCCGGCCGTCGGTGGCGCCGCCGGCCGCCGCCAGCGGCCGGTCGCCCTCATCGGCGGACAGATTGAGGGATTCGTCAACCTTCTCCAGCGCCATCCGCACCCGGATGCGCGCGTGCAGGTCGACTTCGCCATGATCGTAAGCGATCCGCACTTCCGCCGGGCTGGAGAACGACTTGCCTTCGCCCTTGGCCAGCGGACGCTCGCGCGTCATGTAGTAAAGTCCCAGCACCATGTCCTGCGTAGGCACGATGATCGGCTTACCGCTGGCGGGCGACAGGATGTTGTTGGTCGACATCATCAAAACGCGTGCCTCGACCTGCGCCTCGACCGACAGCGGCACGTGCACGGCCATCTGGTCACCGTCGAAGTCGGCATTGTAAGCCACGCAGACCAGCGGATGGAGCTGGATCGCCTTGCCTTCGATCAGCACGGGTTCAAACGCCTGGATTCCCAGCCGATGCAGCGTTGGGGCGCGGTTGAGCAGTACCGGATGCTCGCGGATGACGTCGTCCAGGATGTCCCAGACGTCCTTGCCTTCCTTCTCCACCATCTTCTTGGCGCTCTTGATGGTGGTGACATAGCCCTTCTCTTCCAACTTGTTGTAGATAAAGGGCTTGAACAGCTCCAGCGCCATCTTCTTGGGCAAACCGCACTGATGCAGCCGCAGCTCGGGGCCGACCACGATAACCGAGCGGCCCGAGTAGTCCACGCGCTTGCCCAGCAGGTTCTGGCGAAAGCGCCCCGACTTGCCCTTGAGCATGTCGGAGAGCGATTTCAGTGGCCGTTTGGACGGGCCGGTAATCGCGCGGCCGCGCCGGCCGTTGTCGAACAGCGCATCCACCGCCTCCTGCAGCATCCGCTTCTCGTTGCGGATGATGATGTCGGGGGCGTTCAGTTCGATCAGCCGCTTGAGGCGGTTGTTGCGGTTGATCACGCGGCGATAGAGGTCGTTGAGGTCCGAGGTGGCAAAACGGCCGCCGTCCAGCGGCACCAGCGGGCGCAGGTCGGGCGGAATCACCGGCAGGATGGTCAGGATCATCCATTCCGGACGGTTGCCGGATTCGCGAAACGCATTGACCACCTTCAGCCGTTTGGCCACTTTCTTGCGCCGCGCTTCGGAGGAAGTGCTCTTCATCTCCAGGCGCAGCTCGCCGGCCAGCTTTTCGAGGTCCAGCTCGGAAAGCATCGTGCGGATCGCTTCGGCGCCCATGTCAGCCTTGAACGCGTCGCCGTACTGTTCGCGGGCCTCGCGGTATTTGCGCTCGGTCAGCAGCTCCCGGACCTGCAGCGGCGTTTCACCAGCGTCCAGCACCACGTAGGACTCGAAGTAGAGCACCTTCTCCAGTTCCTTGAGCGTCATGTCGAGCAGCGTGCCGATACGCGAAGGCAGTGAGCGCAAAAACCAGATGTGGGCGACGGGGGCGGCCAGATCGATATGGCCCATGCGCTCGCGCCGCACCTTGGACTGGATCACTTCGACGCCGCACTTTTCGCACACCACCCCGCGATGGCGCATGCGCTTATACTTGCCGCAGTTGCATTCGTAGTCCTTGGTCGGGCCGAAAATCTTGGCGCAAAACAAACCGTCGCGCTCGGGCTTGAAGGTCCGATAGTTGATGGTCTCGGGCTTCTTCACCTCGCCGTGCGACCATGAACGGATCATCTCCGGTGAAGCGATCGAGATGCGAATCGAGTTGAACGACAGCGGGTTTTTGGGTTTTTCGAATACCCCTAAAATATCTTCCATTATCCTTGACTCCCGGGTCGATCCGGTCTAGACCCTGCCGGCCTCTTCGAGCAGATCAACGTTGAGGCAGAGCGATTGCAGCTCCTTGACCATGACGTTGAAGGACTCGGGCAGACCTGGCTCCAGCGTGTTCTCGCCCTTGACAATCGCTTCGTACATCCGCGTGCGCCCGGCCACGTCGTCGCTCTTGACCGTGAGCATCTCCTGCAACGCATAGGCGGCGCCGTAAGCTTCCAGCGCCCACACCTCCATCTCGCCCAGCCGCTGTCCCCCGAACTGCGCCTTGCCGCCCAGCGGCTGCTGGGTCACCAGGCTGTAAGGTCCGGTGGAGCGGGCGTGAATCTTGTCTTCCACCAGATGATGCAGCTTCATCATGTACATCACGCCGACGGTCACGGGCTGCTCGAAGGGTAGCCCGTTGCGTCCGTCATAGAGCGTACACTGGCCGGAGTCGGGCAGATTGGCGCGCTTTAACATCTGGAAAATCTCTTCCTCGCGGGCGCCGTCGAACACCGGCGAAGCCAGATGGATGCCGGCCACACATTTGGCCGCCAGCTTGAGCACGTCGTTGTCGGACAGCTGCTCGATGAACTCCTGGTTTTCCCGAGTGGCATAAATTTCCGCCAGACGCTTGCGCAACTGCGCCGGGGCGACCGAGTTGCGCAGGTCGCGCTCGATCAGCGCGCCCAACTCGCGCGCCGCCCATCCCAGATGGGTCTCGAGGATCTGGCCGACGTTCATGCGCGAGGGCACGCCCAGCGGGTTGAGCACGATATCCACCGGCGTGCCGTCGGCCAGATAGGGCATGTCCTCCTCGGGCAGGATGCGCGAGAGCACGCCCTTGTTGCCGTGCCGCCCAGCCATCTTGTCGCCCACCTGCAGGCGGCGCTTGATCGCCACAAAGACCTTGATCATCTTGATGACGCCCGCAGGCAGTTCGTCGCCGGCCTTCAACCGATCGATCTTGTTGCCGTAATGGGTGCTGACCGCCCTGACATTCTCCTCCATCGCTTCCAACGCCTGTTCGAGTTCGCCCGCGGCGGCTTCGTCCTCGACCTTGATCGAGGCCCACAGTGGGGGCGGCAATTGATCGATATCATCGGCGGTCAGCACGTGGCCCTTGGGCAAAAGGACCCGGCGATCCTCCGCCACCACGCGCCCGGCCAATTCCTTGCCGGCCAACGCCCGCTTGAGCTTGCGCGCGGTCTGCTGACGGATGATGCGGATCTCTTCGGCCTCGTCGGTCTTGAGCCGTTCGATCTCGGTCTGCTCGATTTCCTGGGTGCGATCGTCCTTGGTCACGCCGCGGCGCGAGAACACACGAGCGTTGATGACGGTGCCTTCGACGCCGGGAGGCACGCGCAAACTGGTGTCGCGCACCTCGCCCGCCTTCTCGCCGAAGATCGCGCGCAGCAGTTTTTCTTCGGGACTTAGCTGGGTCTCGCCTTTGGGCGTGATCTTGCCCACCAGGATATCGCCGGGACGCACCTCGGCGCCGATCCGGATGATACCGCTGGTGTCGAGGTTGCGCAGCGCTTCCTCGCCCACGTTGGGGATGTCGCGGGTGATTTCCTCCTGCCCCAGCTTGGTGTCGCGCGCGATACATTCGAACTCCTCGATATGCACCGAGGTGAACAGATCCTCCTTGACCACGCGCTCGGAGATCAGGATCGAGTCTTCGAAGTTGTAACCGCCCCAGGGCATGAAGGCGACCAGCACGTTGCGGCCCAGCGCCAGTTCGCCGGCGTCGGTGGAAGGGCCGTCGGCCACCACGTCGCCGGCCTTCACTCGCTCGCCCTTGATCACCACCGGCCGCTGATTGATGCAGGTGTTCTGGTTGGAGCGCTGGTACTTGATCAGATTGTAGATATCGACGCCGGCATCGCGGGGGTCGCGGCTCTGGCGGTCGGCGCGGATAACGATCCGCTCGGCGTCCACGCTCTCCACCGTGCCGTCGCGCTTGGCCAGCACCGTCACCCCCGAGTCGCGCCCCACGGTCTTCTCCAGTCCGGTCCCGACCAGCGGCGCGTCGGTCTTGAGCAGCGGCACCGCCTGGCGCTGCATGTTGGAGCCCATCAGCGCGCGGTTGGCGTCGTCGTTCTCCAAAAACGGGATCAGCGAGGCGGCCACCGACACCAACTGGTTGGGCGACACGTCCATGTACTGGACTTCATCGGGCCGCACCACGGTGAACTCGCCGCCGATGCGGGCCGACACCAGTTCGCTGGAGAAGCGACCGTGGCTGTCCAGCGGCGCGTTGGCCTGGGCGATTACCTTGTCTTCCTCGTCCAGCGCCGACAGGTACTTGATCCGATCGGTCACCCGTCCGTTTTCGACCTCGCGATAAGGAGTCTCGATAAAGCCGAATTCGTTGACACGCGCATAGGTCGAGAGCGCCGCGATCAGCCCGATGTTCGGGCCCTCCGGGGTCTCGATTGGACACACGCGGCCGTAATGCGTCGGATGGACGTCGCGGACCTCGAAGCCGGCCCGCTCGCGCGTAAGCCCACCCGGACCGAGCGCTGACAGACGCCGCTTGTGGGCAATCTCGGAAAGCGGATTGGTCTGATCCATGAACTGCGAAAGCTGCGAGGAACCGAAGAACTCCTTGATTACCGCCGCCGCGGGCTTGTAGTTGACCAGCTCCTGCGGCATCAGCGTCTCGATGTCCTGCAGGCTCATCCGCTCCTTGATCGCCCGCTCCATGCGGACCAGGCCGATCCGGAACTGGTTTTCCACCAGCTCGCCAACTGCGCGCACGCGCCGGTTGCCCAGATGGTCGATATCGTCAACCTGGCCGTTGCCGTTTTTGAGTTCAATCAAATAGCGCACGACTTCCAGGATGTCCTCGCGGCGCAGCGTGCCCTGCTCCAGCGGGACGTTGATCTTGAGCTTGTGATTGAGCTTGAGGCGGCCCACTCGCGAGAGGTCGTAGCGCTCGGGATTGAAGAACAGGTTGTTGAAAAAGGCCGTCGCCGTTTCCACCGTCGGCGGATCGCCGGGGCGCAGTCGCTTGTAGATTTCGATGATTGCCTCTTCGGGCGTGTCGAGCTTGTCCTGCAGCAGCGTCAGCCGCAGCGGTCCGCCGCCGGGCTGATCCTCGGTGTAGAGCACCTCGATCCGCTTGATGCCCCTGGCCTGCAGCTCCTGCAGCTTCTCGTCGCTCAGCTCCTCATTGACACGAAGCAGAATTTCGCCGGTGTTGGGGTCCGCAACGTCGTGGGCCGAGATGCGTCCGCGGATTTCGTCGATCGCGATCGGAATCTCTTCGATACGCGCCTGCTCCAGTTGACGCACGATACCGCGGTTGAACTTGCGCCCTTCGCGCGCCAGCACCTCGCCGCTCTTCGGATCCTTCACGTCGCGGCTGACGCGGGAGCCCAGCAATTGGTCGGGCTTGAACTGCTTGGCCAACTGCTTGCCGTCCAGGAGCAGAACATCCTTTTTGTAGTAATAATTGAGCAAATCCTCGGTGGTCATGCCCAACGCGCGCAGCAGGACGGTGGCCGGGAACTTGCGCCGCCGATCGATCCTTACGTACAGCACGTCGCGCGGATCGAATTCGAAGTCGATCCAGCTCCCGCGGTAGGGAATGATGCGGGCGGAGTACAGCAGTTTACCGGTCGAATGGGTCTTGCCCTTGTCATGCTCGAAAAACACGCCGGGCGAGCGATGGAGCTGGGAGACGATGACGCGTTCGGTGCCGTTGATCATGAAGGTCCCGTTCTGCGTCATCAGCGGAATCTCGCCGAAGTAGACTTCCTGCTCCTTGACGTTCTTGATCGAGCGATGGCCGCCTTCGACGTCCCAAATCACGAGCTGGATCTTGACCTTGATGGGCGCGGCGAAGGTCATTCCGCGCTGATGGCACTCATCGACGTCGTACTTGGGCGTGCCCAGCTCGTAGCTGACGAACTCCAGCGAGGCGTTCTCGTTGAAGTCCTTGATCGGGAAGACTGACTTAAATACACCCTGTAGACCTGAATCGGTGCGCTCCTCGGCCGGGACATCAGCCTGAAGAAATTCATCATAGGAACGCTTCTGGATTTCGATCAGGTTGGGAATATCAATAATTTTCTTGATTTTGCCGAAAGAGCGGCGAAGACGAAGGTTGGTTGTAACCTGCGACTGCTGAGCCATTGTCACTCCGCCCGGCATCCCGGCTCGCACGCTGGCGCCAGCGGCTGCCGGATACCGAGTCTTTCGCGCACCCTAAGGGAGGCGCAAGGTTGTTGGATCCAAGCAAAGTACTGCGGCAAGGGATGAAGGGGGCAGGAACGCCGCGCTCGCTGCCCGCTCTTCTCTATATTGTGAACCTATTCGCCACAGCAAAAAAGAGGGTCTATTTCAGCTCGACGGTTCCTCCCGCCTCCTCGATTTTCTTCTTGATTTCCTCGGCCTCCGCCTTGCTTACGCCTTCCTTGACCGGCTTGGGCGCACCGTCGACCAGATCCTTGGCCTCCTTAAGTCCCAGCCCGGTCAGCTCGCGCACCACTTTGATGACCTGGATCTTCTTGTCACCCGATCCGGTCAGCATCACGGTGAACTCGTCCTGCTCGACCGGAGCCGCAGGCGCCGCGCCTGCCGCCGCGCCGCCGACCGCCGCTACCGCCACGGGCGCAGCAGCCGAAACCCCGAGTTCCTGTTCCAATTCCTTGACCAGGGCAGCCGCTTCCAGCAACGAAAGATTCTTCAGATAATCCTTCACCTGGTCGCGGCTGAGCTGTGCTTCTGCCATTGCTGTTTATCTCCTCATACTGCGCGGGAGCGGCGACGCCGCTCACACGAATCAAATCTTCCATCCGATGTCAGATCGGCTGACATTGCCGCGGTTTTACGAGGCCGCAGTGCCGGCGGCTTTCTTGCCGATCGCATCGATCACGCGGGCGAGGGCCGAACCCGGCTCGTTGATCAGCCTGGCCAGCGCGCTGGCGGGCGCCTGGAGCAGGCCCAGCAACTGGGCCATGATCACCTCTTTGGGCGGCATATTGGCCAGTTCCTGGATTTCTTCGCGAGTCAGCGGTTTGCCTTCGAGCACCCCGCCGCGAACCTTGAACTTGTCGCCCGCATCCTTGAACCCGGTGACCGTTTTGGCCACCGCGACCGGGTCTTCGAAGGACAGAATCAGCCCCACCGGACCACCCAGTTGAGGATCGAGCCCGGAAAACCTGGTCTGCTTGATCGCACGTCTGACCAGGGTGTTTTTGGCCACCCGCAATTCGCCGCGCGCGGCCCGCAGGCGTTTGCGCAGTTCGGTGGACTCGGCCGCTGTCATTCCCCGGTACTCGGAGACCACCGCCATGCTGGCACGGCTGAAACGGTCGGCCAGATCCGCAACCAGCTCGGCTTTTTCCGCTTTCTTCATTTCCGCGTTTTCCCGTCCAAGTCTCAGGCCGCCGCCGCTACCGTGCGCGCCTCACCCGTATCCACGCGCACTCCCGGCCCCATGGTGGAAGCCAGCGCCACGCTGAGTATGTAATTGCCCTTGGCGCTGGCCGGCTTCGCCCGCACCAAGGCAGCCAGCAGCGCGCGCGCGTTTTCCACCAGTTTGTCGACGCCGAAGCTGACTTTGCCGATCGGAGCATGAACCACGCCACCTTTATCCACGCGGTAATCGACCTTGCCCGCCTTGACCTCGCCCACCGCCTTGGCCACGTCGAAAGTGACGGTGCCCAGCTTGGGATTGGGCATCAGCCCGCGCGGGCCGAGAATCTTGCCGATGCGGCCGACGGCGCCCATGATATCGGGAGTGGCGATCACGCTTTCGAACTCCAGCCATCCCTCTTCCTGAATACGTTTGATTAGGTCCTCGCCGCCCACATAGTCGGCGCCGGCCTCACGCGCCTCGCGTTCTTTTTCACCCTTGGTCAGAACCAGAACGCGCACGGCGCGGCCGGTGCCGTGGGGCAGGACCACGGTGCCGCGGACGTTCTGGTCCGCCTGGCGCGGGTCAACGTTGAGCCGCACGGCCAGTTCCACGGTCTCGTCAAAGCGGGCGACCTTGTTCTCAACCACGGTGCGAACCGCCTCTTCCAGCGAATACCTGCGGGTCGCGTCGATTTTGGACGCCACTGCGCGATATTTCTTGCCTGCCATGATTTCTTCCTCAGACTGCCTTAAGCCACCACGTCGATTCCCATCGAGCGCGCCGTGCCCTCGATGGTCCGAATCGCGCCTTCGAGGTCGCTGGCGTTGAGATCCTTGAGCTTGGTCCGGGCAATTTCCTCGACCTGGGCGCGGGTGACCTTGGCGACCTTGATTTTGTTGGGCGTGGCCGATCCTTTGGCAACCCCGGCGGCCTTGGCCAGCAGGACCGAAGCCGGCGGACTCTTGGTCACAAAGGTAAAGGAGCGGTCGGCGTAAACGGTCACGATCACCGGGATGGTCAGGCCCTGCATGTTCTGGGTTTGCGCGTTGAACGCCTTGCAGAACTCCATGATGTTGACGCCGCGCTGACCCAGCGCCGGACCCACTGGCGGTGAAGGATTGGCCTGCCCCGCCGCAATCTGCAACTTCACCTGCCCGACAACTTTTTTTGCCACTGATTAGACCTCACACGCGACCGCCCAGCGAGCACCCGCGCGCATAAAACAAAGGCAGCTCCCTGAGGCGGAGCCGCCGACTTCAAGCCTTTTCGACCTGAATAAAATCCAACTCTACGGGCGTCGCACGACCGAAAATCGATATCAATACCCGCACTTTGCCTTTTTCCGGCCGGACCTCTTCAACCGTGCCGTTAAAGTCCTGAAACGGGCCATCGATAACCTTGACCGATTCCCCCACTTCGAACAAGACCTTGGGCTTGGGTTTGAGCGCCCCTTCCTGCATCTGTTCGCGCATGTCCCGGACCTCGGATTCCGGAACCTCGGGCGGTGCGGTCGAATGGCCGACAAAACCGGTGATTTTGGGCGTGTTCTTGATCAGATGCCAGGTTTCATCGGTCAGCTCCATGTTGACGAAGATGTAGCCGGGGAAAAACCTGCGGCTGGAAATCTTGCGCTGCCCGCCCTTGCCCAGTTCGGTGACTTTTTCCACCGGCACCAGGATTTCGAAGTTGCCCTGCGCGTCGCGCCCGAACTTGTCTTCCATCTTGAAGGCGCGGATGCGTTCCTCAAGCGCCGCCTTGGCCTTGGTTTCGTACCCGGAGTAGGTATGGATTACATACCATTTTTTGGCTTTGGGCCGCTCTGTTTCCTGGTTGCCGGTCGTAAGTTGGTTCACCGCAGTTCTCTATTTGAAAATTTGTCGCCCAGTTCAGATCCCGCATCCGGGCTAGCCGAGTAACTGCCTGACCACCCGCGTCGCGAAGAAGTCGATCACTCCCAGCCAGGCCGCCATTACCAAGGTCACCACCACTACTACCACCGTCGCCCGCAGGGTGTCCTTGGGAGAGGGATAATGGACCTTGGACAGCTCAGTCCATGCCTCCTTGACGAAACTGACACCCTGTTTAATGTAATCCTTTATCGTATCCATTTCGCGCACACGTTCCAATACCCCGGATAATCTGGCGGGCCAGGCAGGATTCGAACCTGCAACCCTCGGATTTGGAGTCCGATGCTCTGTCCAATTAGAGCTACTGACCCTCGCCCTGATTCAAATTCGCCTGACCTGGGACGGGGTCTGCCCAAGGCTCAGACGTTCTCAACTTAAACCTTGCTTTCCTTATGCACCGTGTGCGAGCGGCAGAAGGGACAGAATTTCTTGATTCCAAGTTTGTCTGGCTGACGTTTTTTGTTCTTGGTGGTGGTGTAATTGCGCCGCTTGCAGCTCTCGCATGCCAAACCGATTAAATCTCTCATAAGCAGCCCGCGCCATTTATCTATTCTGCTTAGCCCACGATGGGAATCGGACCCATGACCTCTTCCTTACCAAGGAAGTGCTCTACCGACTGAGCTACGTGGGCGCCATTACCAGTCTCTATGTTGGAGCGGGAAACGGGACTCGAACCCGCGACCCCGAGCTTGGAAGGCTCGCGCTCTACCAACTGAGCTATTCCCGCTCGCCTCTACCTGAGGCCCTCCAAAATGGTGGAGAGGGGAGGATTCGAACCTCCGAAGGCATCAGCCGGCAGATTTACAGTCTGCTCCCTTTGGCCACTCGGGAACCTCTCCGCTAATTTCAATTCAGGCCATCGCAAGCAAGCCGATGGCCAGAATCGAACTGGCAACCTACTGATTACAAGTCAGTTGCTCTACCGTTGAGCTACATCGGCCAAGGGCTGAATAGACATTTCTATGCCGCACCTGGGGGTGTGTCAAGAAACCCTGTTTGCGGGCACCCCGGCAACGATCGATATCGCCATCGACCTCGCAGCGCAGACCAAATCCCCGCCTACGACGAACGCGGGATGCCGGCCTGAGCGCGGCGCCGATTGATTTCAAACAGCACGATTGCGGCCGCGACCGCCACGTTGAGCGACGATACGCGGCCAGCCATCGGGATACTGACCTGGAAGTCGGCGCGTTCCTTGACCAGTCGGCGCAAGCCTTCGCCTTCCGCCCCGACCACGATGGCCAGCCGCCGGTTCACGTCCAGCTCGTAAAGCCCGGTCCTACCCCCCGGCGCCATCGCCGCCACCCAGTAATCCATCTGCTTGAGCCGCTCCAGAAGCTGCGCGACGTTTCCGCATTGCGCAACGCGCAAATGGATCCAGGCACCGGCCGAGGTCTTGATCGCGGCGGGCGTAATCCCCGCCGTGCGATCCCGTGACAGGATCAACCCTCCCAGCCCGGCGCATTCGGCGCTGCGCAGGATCGCGCCCAGATTGCGCGGATCAGTCACGCCATCGATCACCAGCAGCGGGTCAAGCCCGGCCGACAGCAACTCGTCGAGTTCGACGTAACGGTAGGGGCGCACCAGCGCGACCATCCCCTGATGGCGCGCCTGCGACCCGGCCATCCGCGCCAGGTCCGGCTCGTCCACCGCAACCGCACGGCCGCCGGCTCCGCGCACCCGTGCGATCTCGCCGGCAAACCGCGCCTGATCGCGCGCCCTGATATAAAGGGTGTGGACGGCAGACGGGTCGGCTGCCAGCATCTCGCGCACCGGTTCGATCCCGAAGACGATCTGGCGCCGATCGTTCCCTTTGTGGGCCAGCGGCCCATGATGTGTGCGCGCCGCGCCCCCGTGCCGTGCCTGCCGTCCGTCCGGTTGTCCTTTCATCATCCAGTTCCAAATTTTGTCCGAGTGACGATGGATACAATAGCAAAGCGCGGGGCCGCCGCGCGTCTGCGCGGCTTGATTTGTCCGGCGGCGTTCGACAAAGCTTAGGAATAGTGCGCGCCGCTGGTCAGGCGAAACCAGTGTATCGTTTCAAGACTCTGGATTCTTATGTGTTTCGCGAAGTGCTCAACCCGCTTTGCATGGGGTTGCTGGTGCTGACCTTCGCCCTCGTGGTGGGACGCCTGCTCAAGCTGATCGAGATGATGGTCAATCACGGCGTCACCCCGCTGCAGATCCTGCAACTACTGGGCTACATCATTCCCGGTTTCCTGGAACTGACGCTACCGATGGCTATCCTGCTCGGCACGCTGCTGGGCTTTGGCCGCATGTCGGCCGACCACGAGCTGATTGCGGCGCGCGCCTGCGGTATCAGCCTCTATCGCCTTTCAATCCCGGTCATGGTACTGGCGACGCTGACCTACGCCCTGGCGAGCTGGATGGCATTCGAGGTGCGGCCGTGGGCCAACTCCAGTCTGCGCGCCCAGCTTTATCACCTGGTGCGTTCCAACGCGACGGCGGGACTGAGGGAAAAAATCTTCAATCGCAGCTTTTCCGGTCTGGTGATTTACGTGGATCGCATCAAACCGCCCGACACCCGTCTGGCCGGCATCCTCATCTCCGACGAACGCAACCCGCACGAGCAGCAGACGATCATCGCGCGCAAGGGCCTGGTAATCCCCAATGAAAAGAGCGAAACCATCACCATCCGCCTGACCGACGGCTCGATCTTCGGCACCGACGCCAACGGCGTCAACACCCACATTTCCCGCTTCGGCACCTATGACCTGACGATTCGCCCGGGCGAGGCCTTGGGTGTTATCCATCACGACCCCACCGAGATGAGCCTGAGCGAGCTGCGTCGCGTGATCGCGCACGGGCGGGCGACCGGCCATCGTGACTACGAGGCCGAGACCGAATTGGCGCAGAAGTTCACCGTGCCGGTGGCGACGATGCTGTTCGCGCTGCTCGGAATCACCCTGGGGCTGAAGCCGGCTCGCGGCGGTCAGTCCGAGCGCTTCGGCATCTGCCTGGTTTTCTTTTTTCTGTACTACGTCCTGATGAAGGCGGGCGAGGCGATGGCGCAGGCCGGGCGCATCAACGCTTTTATCGCCATGAGCATCCCGGATGTGTTCTTCGCCGTGATGGCGCTGTGGCTGTTCCATCGCAGCGCCACCGATCGCGCGGATCAGAGCCGCGGTCCGGGCGACGCCATCTGGGATTTCGTCGAGCGCATCGGCTCGCATCGCGAGGCCGCATGAACGAGCGCCCGCGTCTGTCACCCACCGTCGATCGGTTCCTGGTGATGCGTTTCATGGAACCGTTCGTGTTTTCGCTGGGTGCGTTTACGGCGATTTACGTGCTGGGCGATTTCTTCGACCGCTTCGACGAGCTGGTGCAGTACCGGGGACTGAGCTGGGTCGGTATCGAGTACTTCCTGCTCAAGCTGCCGCTGTTCATCTCGCAGGTGCTGCCGATCGCGTCGCTGGTGGGCGTGCTGCTGGCCTTTGCGCTGCTCAACCGCAGCGGCGAGGTGCTGGCCTTCCAAGGTTTGGGTATCAGCCGCCTGGAGATGGCCGCGCCGGTTCTGGCAGTCGCCCTGCTGATCTCGCTGTTTGACTTCGGCTTCAGCGAAACCGTGGTGCCGGTTACCACGCGGCAGGCGCGCTACCTCTACACGGTGCAAATCAAGAAGGGAGTGGAGAAGGGGGTGTTTGCGTTTCGCCGCCTGTGGCTGCGCTCGCGCAACGGCTTTCTGACCGTATACGCCTACGACGGCCGCAACCCGCCGACCCTTTACGGCATCACGTTCTTCCACCTGGGCCCGCAGGACAATCTGCTCGACGTGCACAAAGCTGACACCGCAGTGTGGGACGGCCATCGATGGCGCGTGAGCAACGCCCACGTCCTGCGCATCGCACCCGGTGGCTCTGTGACCGCGGTCAGCGAAGCGCCGTTTCCTATCGACTTCCGGCCCGCGGATTTCATCCTGGTGCGCCAGGACCCGGAGGAGTTCAGCCTGAGCGAGCTGAACCATTACATCCATTCGCTCAAACAAAAGGGGCTCGCTCCGGGCAGCTACGTGGTCGATCGCGACTTGAAATACTCCACACCCCTGGCCTGCCTGATAATGGTCGCGCTCGGCGTCTCATTGAGCATCGATCCGCTCCCGCGGCATCTGAGTCTCGGCCGCAGCTTTGGCCTGGGCCTGGTCATCGGCTTCGGTTATTGGGTAGTGCTGGGCTTCACGTCATCGTTCGGCCATTCCGGAGTTATCCCACCCTGGCTGGCCGCCTGGCTCCCCAACCTGGTATTCGCCACCCTGGCCCTGTCGATCTTCCTGTTCGGCGAAGAGCGCTGAGCGGAGAGCTTTTTTTGTATCAGCACGAATCCACTCGTTGACCGCGGAAATCGACCTCTGTCTCTCGACGAACTGGAGGTGGGATTCGAAATCCTCGCCCATGCACCGCCGATTGGCGGCCTAGTGTTCACAACTTGCACTTCGGCAAAACCTTCACCAGGTGTCACGGTTGGGGAATCGCAACAGTTAGTTGGTTGGGGAGACTCATCGCAGGGCAAGACCAATCCGGAGATCGGGATCATCCTTGGCCTCAGCCGCCTGACCGTCAAAAAACATATCGAACACATCCTCGACGCTCTCGGCGTCGAAACGCGCACGGCCGCAGCGGCAATGGCTTTGGAATAGGGGCTCGCGGCTTCCCTTAGCGAACGTCAGGCCAGCAGGACGGCGACGATGCCGGTCAGGAAGATGCCGTCGAAGGTCCCGGCGCCGCCGATGGAGGCTACCGGAGCGCCCAGATCCTTGAGGCGGCCGATGTTCATGATGTCGGCGCCGATTAGCGTCCCCAGCGTTCCACCAATGTATGCCACCGGGGCGGCATGGACAGGGCCGCCCAGGAGGTAGCCGGCCAACGCCGCGATTATCGGCGGGACAAATATCGGAGTCGCAATTCCCAATCCCCGGATCGGACGCGCCGATCGATTCACCACCAGCGTCACAATCAGCGTGGCGATCGCCGCGCGCAAGGCAATTTCAGGTTGATGGGCCAGCAGGTAGGCTGAAATCAGCACCGGCACGATCGCGCCGCCCAGATTGACAGCTAGGATGGTGGAATCGTCCCACCTGGCCTGAGGCACCCGGTAGCGGACGCCGAAATGCGTAATGACCATCGTTGGATGCAGCTCGCCGCCTTCCATGCGCTTGACCGGAATATTGATGTAGCTGCCAATCAGGCTCGCCAGCAGCGCTGCGAATGCCAGTTGCGGCGGCAATCCCGCCAGGGTGAAAGCGTAGTTGATCACGTGGATTTCGATCAGCGCGAACAAAAACGCCAGCGTCAGGAACGCCAGAAAGACATAGATGAACAGGAAGGGTCCGAAAATCATCGCCCGATGATAGCAGATCCGGGGTCAGGCTCCATCCGGACAGGCTTGTCAGAAAACCCGATGCCGGCTTAGATGGCGCTCAGGATGGATACCGACAAACGCAAAGCTCTGCTGCAATTGCTGGCGCAGCATTCCTACTTCTCACGTCACCTCACGCTCGCCTCGGGGCGGCCCTCGACCTACTACGTGGACTGCAAACGCACCCTGTATCTGCCGATGGGCGCGCGGCTGGCCGGCGAATTGATGCTGGATCTGGTGGCGGCCAGCGGCGTGCGGCAATTGGGCGGGATGGCCGCGGGCGCGCTGCCAGTGACAGACGCGATCATTGTCGCGGCCAGCTATCGCAACGTCGATCTGCGCGGCTTTTTCGTGCGCAAGGAAACCAAGTCGCACGGCCTGCAACAGCAAATCGAAGGCGCCTTCGATCCCAGGCTCGAAGCCGGCGTGATCGACGACACCATCACCACCGGGGGATCGACCTTGTCCGCGGTCCAGGCGCTGCGCGCAGCCGGCGCCAGGGTCACGCACGCATTCGCCCTGGTCGATCGCGGCGAAGGGGCCGCGCAGGCGTTCGCGCGCGAGGGATTGAAGTTCTCATGGCTGTTCACGGCCGAGGAAGTCCGCGCGGCGGCCAAGGAGATGGAAAAAGGAAACGCCAGGTGAGAAAACAGACCTGTAACGTACTGCCAACCTTTCACTGCTCCCCTCTCCTTTCTGAAGTCAGATCGCTTTTTTCTCTTTTCTGGTTTCTCTTTTTTCCATCCGCATGAGCGTGGAGCTCACAGGCAGCACGCTCCTGACGGGCATCTTCGGCGACCCGGTGGCCCACTCCGCGTCACCCGCGATGCACAATGCGGCCTATGCGAAACTGGGCATGGACCGCGTCTATGTGCCCTTTCACGTGAGGGCGGCGCAGCTACCGGCCGCCTTGCGCGCAATTCCCGCTCTGGGGATCCTGGGCGTCAACGTCACCGTGCCGCACAAGGAGCGGGTCGCGCGGCTGCTTAAGCGGCAAAGCGCGGAGGCCAGGTTGCTGGGCGCGGTCAATTGCGTGGTATCGCGGCGCGGCGAGCTGTTCGGCGACAACACCGATGCGCGCGGGCTGGCGCAGGATCTGGCGTCGCTGGATGTCGCCATCAAGGGTCAGACTGCAATTGTAGTCGGGGCGGGGGGCGGCGCCGCCGCGGCGGTCCTGGCGCTGCATCGGCTAAGTGCCCGGCAGATCGTCATGGTCAATCGCACGCGCCAGCGCGCGCTGAAGCTGGCGCAGCGCTTCAAGAGTGCCCGCATCGACGTCCAGGATCTGGACGAACTGAATAACCCCGGACTTATCGGCCGCGCCGCGCTGGTACTCAATGCGACTTCGGTCGGATTGAAAGCTGAGCCATTTCTTCCGCTGGCCTACGAGGCTGCTCGGCCTGACTGCTTTTTTTACGACCTGGTCTATGCCGCCGAACCCACCGGCTTCCTGCGCCCCGCGCGCGAGCGCGGCCTGCGCACCGCGGACGGCGCCGGGATGCTGCTGCATCAGGGAGCGCTGGCCTTTGAGTTGTTCAACGGCGTCAAGGCGCCAATCGAAGCGATGCGTAAGGCGCTCAACGCCCGCCTCGGCCGCGAATAGTTCTAAGGGTGTTCAGCTTTGTGCCTCAAGCGTTAAGGCACCCACCCTTCGCCCTTTTCACTTTTCTGCTCCCTCACTCCTCGCACTACTGCCTCACGCCTTTCCCCCTCTACAGTTCCAGCATCCTGCGGGCGTCTTGCGGACTGGCCACTTCATGGCCCATCGCCCTTACGATCTGGACGGCGCGCTCGACCAGTTGCGGATTACTCAGCTTGCCCTCATTGGTGTACTGATAATCCTCCAGTCCGAGCCGGATGTGCCCGCCCATCGCTACCGCCACCGGCGCGATTTGCAGGACGTCGCCGCCGAAACAAGATGCAAACCAGTAGGCGCGCACTCCCTTCAGCATCTGGTTGTACGCCTGGATGCTCTCGACCGTGGGCGGCAGTCCGAACGGCTGCTCGGGTCCGCCGAAGTAGTACTTGAGCAGCAGCGGTTCTTCGAGCAATCCCTGCTCCAGGAAAATCAGCGCGGTGCGTAGAAACGTGCCGTCGAAGATTTGCAAAGTCGGGCGCTTGAGGCCGCATTCCTTCATCAGCTTGAGCGTGTCGCGCAAGGTGTCAAAGGAGTTCACGTAGGTGCCGCCGCGCAGCTTTTTGCTGTCGGCGTTCCACACGGCCAGGTTGACCGAGCCCATGTCGGCGGCGCCCAGGTCAGGTTTGGTGGCGGGATCCTTCGACAGTTCGACGAAATGGCTATACCGCACCGGTGCATCGCCGCCGCCCGGGAAAGTCGGCCACATCAGCGGTGCATTGGCGCCCATCGCGGAGCGCGTCCGCTTGTAGACCTCTGCGTAGTAGGGCACGTCCTGGCACCATTCGCCGTCGGGCTTGCGCACGTGGAAATGGATCAGCGCGGCGCCCGCCTTGCAGGTCGCGATCGCGTCATTGGCGATTTCCTCCGGCGTGTAGCCGATATGGGGATTGGCGTCCTTGTTCGCGATGCCGTTGATCGCCGATTCGATCATTATTTTCGCCATGGGATCCTCCGCTGCGGATGGTTAATGCGTTGGCTAGCAAAGGCCGGTTCGAACATCAAGGCGCGCCAGCGCTGCGCGCCCGCTCTTCCCGCACCGCCCCGAATTGACTTATCTATAACGCAGCAAATTAACGGAGGATCCGAAAATGGCAGGACGGCTGGCAGGCAAGGTTGCGTTGATAACCGGCGGTGCGGCGGGGATGGGCGCTGCCTTCGTGCGCTTGTTTGCCGCCGAAGGCGCCAAGGTGGTCGCCGCCGATATCCAGGACGAACTGGGGCGCAAAGTCGCCGAAGACGTCAACCGCACCGGCGCACAGGCCCTTTACGTCCATCTCGACACCAGCCGGCAGCGCGACTGGACCAATGCCGTCGCCGAAACCGTGGCGCGTTTTGGCAAGCTCACTACGCTGTGCAATGTCGCCGGCATTTATCGCACCGAGGGTACCGAGGCCGAGACGGTGGAAGGATGGGATCAGCTTATCGCGATCAACCAGACCGGCGTATGGCTGGGGATGAAGACTGCGATTCCTGAAATGAAGAAGGCCGGCGGCGGCGCAATCGTAAACATCTCATCGGTGGCCGGACTGTCGGCGCGGCCGATGGCCATCGCATATCATGCCGCCAAAGCCGCGGTTCATCTGATGAGCAAGGTCGCAGCGCTGGAGTACGCGGAGCATGGAATCCGCGTCAACTCGATCCATCCGGGGTTCACCATGACCTCGACCGCCTCGATGCTGCCCGAGGAGATGAAGAAGGCGCTGGCCGAGCCCGTGCCGATGCGCCGCGCGGCCACACCCGAGGAAATCGCCTATGGCGCGCTGTATTTATGCTCGGACGAGGCCGCGATCGTCACCGGTACCGAACTGGTGATCGACGGCGGCCTGTCGGCGCGCCATTAAGCCGCGCCGCGCAGGACGCGGCCTGGCATCGGACCGCCGGGGTCGAGCGTGTCCTTGCCGTGCTCGCGGATCGCCGTGCCGTTGACCATCACCATCTCGATTCCAACCGGCTCGGAGATCAGACGATCGGCGCCGCCGGGCAGATCGTTGACGCGGCGCAGCGGTCCCGCATTCACCGTGTTGGGATCGAACAGCACCAGGTCAGCAGGCGCGCCAACAGCGATCCGCCCGCGGTCGCGCAGGCCATAAACCGCGGCTGGCCGCGCCGTCATCATGCGTACCGCCTGCGGCAGCGTCAGCGTCCCTTTTTCGCGCACCCAATGACCCAATACATAGGTGTACGCGCAGGCATCGCAAAGCTGACTGGCGTGCGCGCCGGCGTCGCTCAGACCAAGCATCGCGTCGGGCTGATTGAGCAGTTGCCCGACCTTTTCCTCGTCGTCGTTCAGGATCGTGATGCGGAACAGCGCGGTCAGCCGCGACGCGATCGACAGATCCAGCATCAGATCGACCGGATGGACCCCGCGCTCACGGCTGACCTCCGCCACTGTTCGCTGCTCCAGTTGCGGCTCCGTGGGGCAGGTGTAGATCCAGGTCCGCTCCGGATTGAGCGCCCGGTTGATGGCGGCTTTGGGGCCGTCCACCAACTTTTTGTAGGCGAGGCGGAACTGCGGGTCGGCGTAAACGCGCATCTTTGAATCGACATCCAGCGCCTCGGAAACGGGCTTGAAGGTGCTGATATTCTCCAGCGGGAACGGTTCGCGGAAGTTGAACTCCATCACCAGCGGGCGGGCGGAAAACTGCGGCACCAGCGATACACCTTCGCGCTGCAGCTTCTCGATTCGCTCCAGATGGCCCAGCATCTTCGTCCAGTCTTCGCGTCCGGCCAGGAAGGAGAAGCTGATCGGGCGGCCGTTGCCGCGCGCGATCTGCTCGTACTCGTCATAAGAAAGCCCCTGGCCGGTGGCAACCTCGACCGTACCGCGGCGGCTTTCACCCAGCACCGAGGTCAGCGCCTTGATTTCCTCGATGGTGGCGACGCGGCTAGGCACCGGACGCCCCATGTAGCCGATATGGGCGAAGCCCTTGGAGGTGGCGAATCCCGCCGCGCCCGCCGCCATCGCCTCGCGCACCAGCTCGCGCATCGCCTTGATCTCGTCTTCGGTGGCCGTGCGATCGTACGCGTCCTCGCCCATCACGTACATCCGTATCGGAGTGTGCCCGACCAGCGCAGCGACGTTGATTCCGATGCCGCGTCGCTCTACCGCGTCGAGGTATTGCGGGAAGGTCTCGAACGGCCAGTCATATCCGAGTCCCAACTCCAGCGCCGTCAGGCTCATCCCTTCGACCTTCTCCAGCGTGCGCATGATCTGCCCGCGATGCTCGGGGCGGGTCGGCGCGACGCCGAAGCCGCAGTTGCCCATCACCACCGTGGTCACGCCATGCCAGGGCGAGACCGTGAGCATCCGATCCCACATCACCTGGGCGTCGTAATGGGTGTGGATATCGACGAAGCCGGGCGCGACGATCAGCCCGCTGGCGTCGATGGTGCGCGCAGCCGTGCCGTCGGCGTCGCCGACGGCAACCATGCGCCCGTCCTTGACCGCCACCGAGCCCTTGACGCCCGGACCTCCGCTGCCGTCGAGGATCAAGCCGCCTTCGATTTTTACGTCGTAGTCCATGATGTCCTCCCGCGACCGCGGTGAAAATCGCCCCGCCGTTGACCGGAATTTACACCGCTTGGCGGGCATATGCGCAAACGTTTTCGGACCCGTTTCGGATGATGAGCGAACGCTGGTATTGTCGCCGTTTTTTTGACAAAGAGAAACGACGGGGAGCGATCCCGGCAAAGCAACGCGTTTGAACAGATATGAAGCAGGACTCAGATTTGCTGGCGCTGCGTGGCGTTCGCGTCGTCGAATGCGGCGAAGGCGTTGCCGCGGCGTTCGCGGCTAAGCTGATGGCGCTGATGGGCGCCGACGTGATCAAGGTTGAGCCGCCGCAGGGTGACCTCGCGCGCCGGCGCGGTCCGTATTTCGGCGGCGTTACCGATCCCAACCTCAGCGGATTGTTCCTTTACCTCAACACCGACAAGCGCGGCGTCAGTCTGGATTTGCGCGACGCTCGGCAACGCGCGCAGCTCGAGGGGCTGCTGGCGCGCGCGGACATCCTCGTCCACAACATCCCGCCTGCCGAGCGCGGCGCGACGGGCATGGATAGCGCCGGCCTTTGCCAGGCGTATCCTCAGCTCGTCGTCGCGGCCATTTCGCCCTTCGGCGGCAGCGGTCCCTACGCGCAGCTCAAGGCATACGAAATCAACGCGGCGCACGCTTCCGCGATGCCTTCAACCGGACCGGGCGCGTCGCCTTTTCCCAACCGTCCGCCGCTCAAGCTGTTCGGCCATCAGGCGGAATTCCAAACCGGCGTATATGCGGCGCTCACGGCGATGGCCGCGTACTTCCATCGAATCAGCAACGCAGCCGCAGGCCAGTCGATCGACATCTCGGAGCAGGAATGCCTGGCGGCGATGTCGGAATCGATCCTGATTCATTACACTTACACCGGCAAGCAGTCTTCGCGTCTGGGTAAGTACGGTTACGGTCCACGGGCGGTGCTCCCGTGCGCGGACGGCTGGATGCATATGAATTTTTTGGAAGACGCGCAGTGGGACCGCCTGATGGAACTGCTGGGCAATCCGGACTGGGGGCACGAAGAGATCTTCAAGGATCGCTATGCACGAGGCGCCCACGCCGACGCGATGGAACCGTTGCTGTCGGAGTTGACCCGTCAATGGAAAACCGCCGACCTGTTCATGGCGGCTCAAGCCCGACGGATTCCGGTGGCGCCAATCCAGCGCGCGTCCGATGTCTATGGCGACCTCCAACTGCGCTCGCGCGAGTTCTTCGCGCCGATGCCATTGCCGGCCGGGGTTACACGCGCCGTCGAAGCACCGACGATGCCCTTCAAGTCCAACGGCATGAGCTATCGGCTGCGGCGCGGCGCGCCGCGACTGGGCGAGCACAACCGGGAAGTCTTTTCAGAATCAAGTCCGGATCCTGCGCCGAACGCATCCGCAACCGCGCCTACAGCGCAGCCGTATGCAGGATCGGGACCGTTAAGCGGCGTGCGCGTGCTTGATTTCAGTTGGGTCTGGGCAGGGCCGTTCTGCACTCTGCAACTCGCCTACCTGGGCGCCGAAGTGATTCGCATCGAGAGCTCCAAACGCCTGTGCGCCACCCGATGCCTGCCACCATACGTGGGCAATAAGCCGGGGCCCAATCGCGCCGGGCCCTACAATCAGTGGAATCAGAACAAGCTGAGCATCGAGCTTAACCTGGCGCGCAGAGAGGCGGTCGAGATCGCCTGCGAGCTGGCGCGCCATTGCGATGTCGCAGTCGAAAACTTTGGCGTCGGCGTGATCGACCGGATGGGACTTGGGTATGACGTGCTGAGCCGCTACAAGCCCGACCTGATCATGATTTCGATGTCCGGCTACGGCCGCACCGGTCCGTATTCGCGATTCGTCAATTACGGACCGCAACTGGGCGCGCAGGCAGGGCTGCTATCGGTGACGGGATACCCGGGCGATCGCCCGCGCGAAGCCGCGGTGGCTTACAGCGATCCGGCCAGCGGATTGTTCGCCGCCCACCTGATCGTCGCTGCCCTGATCCACAAGCGCCGCACCGGCCTTGGCCAATACATCGACCTGTCGATGCTGGAAGTGCTTGAAATGTTTTTTCCTGAAATGCTGCTCCAGTACGCGATGACCGGACGCGACCCGGGCTTTGTGGGCAATCGCGACGCGCTGATGGCGCCCTGCAACTGCTACCAGGCGCTGGGCGGTCCCGAATCCTGGGTGACGATCGCGGTCGGCACCGAAGCCGAATGGCGCGCACTGTGCGAAGCGATGGGCCAGCCGGCCCTGGCGGATGACCCACGTTTCGCCGATGCCGCCGTCCGAAAACGCAACGAGGACGAACTGGACGCCATCATCTCCCAATGGACCTCGCGGCGCGATCGCTGGGAAATCACGCAATTACTGCAGCGCCACGGCGTTGCCGCCTTTCCCAGCTTCACCAGCAGGGATCTCGCCGACGATCCCCATCTGCGGGAGCGGGGCTTTCTGGTCGCCCTCGAGCACGCCGAAGGCGGGATGCTGACCGAACCCGGAATTCCCTGGCACATGTCCGGCACCCCCTGCCGGGTGCGCCGAGCCGCGCCGCCCCTTGGATGTGATACTGACGACGTATTAAGCCGGCTGCTCGGCTATTCGCCCGACAAGATAGCCGCTTTGCGCCGCGATGAAATAGTCATTTGAGCTGGTAGGCAACTTTGCGCTGGTGAGCAACAAGGAGAAACTCATGCCCGAACAACAGCATATACTCAGTGGTTATAAAGTTCTGGACATGACCCAGTTTATCGCCGGACCTACGCTCACCCGGCTGCTGGCCCAGACCGGCGCCGAGGTAATCAAGGTCGAACAGACTCCTTATGGCGATCCGACCCGCGTCGCACCGATTTACAAGGACGGACACAGCACCTATTTCAGCCAGCACAACCGCGGCAAGAAGAGTTTGTGCGTCAATGCGAAAGATCCCGAAGGCAACAAGATCATCAAGGAATTGATCCGGCACGTTGATATTCTGGCGGAGAATTTCACGCCCGGCGTGATGGCCAAGCTCGGGCTCGATTACGATCACGTCCGCGAAATCAACCCGCGCATTATAATGTGCTCGATTTCGACCTTCGGCCAGAGCGGCCCGCTGGCGTTCAAGCCGGGCTTCGATCCGATTGGTGGATGCTACGCAGGTATCGTTTCGATGGTCGGTGAGCCCGACGGACCGCCATATCCGCTGCGCACCGCGATGGGTGACGTGATGACGGCGGTGCACGCGTATGGCGCGATCGGTTACGCCTTGCTGCATCGCGAGCGCACCGGACGCGGCCAGTTCCTGGAGGTGACGCTGCTCGATTCCTATTTCCATTGCCATGAGGAAAGCGTGGTATTAGCCAGCTCCAGTCATGGCGAAATCAAGCCGCGCCGCGCCGGCCTCCATCATGAAACGCATTGTCCGGTTGGCATTTTCAAGGGCAGGGAACATTATATTTTTATCATCGCGATAACGCTGGAGCAGTGGAAAGCGCTGTGCCGGGCGATGGGCAAGCCGGAACTGGGCGAGGACCCGCGCTTCAAAACCGAACCTGGCCGCGTCGCGCACAAGCAGTTGATCATCGACATGATCCAGGAGTGGCTGGCGTCGATGCCCAGCGACGAGGCGGCAATCGCCGCGATGGAAGCCAATCACGTGCCGGTGGCGCCGGTGCTGTCGGTGGAAGAGGCGATCGACCATCCGCATCTGCGCCAGCGCGGCACTGTGCGAACTATCTCCGATCCATTGTTGGGGGAATACCAGGTGCCTGGGTTTCCCTTCCGCTTCTCCGATTTCCCCAATGAGCTGACACTGGAAACACCAACGCTGGGACAGCACAACGCGGAGATCCTGCAGAGCTACCTGGGCTACACCCCGGACAGGATTGCCGAACTGGAAAGGGCTGGTGTTTTGTGCCGGTACAGGCAGAAACAGGATTCTTATGCGCAGCGCTGAAAAAACAGCGCCTGCGCGTTGAGGCCCATCACCTTAATCATCCCCCGATCGGGGGATGAAAAGGCGGGGCTATTCTCCTGTTATTTATTTTTGGCGGAAATCGGCGACTCTTTCTCAGAAGGAGAGATCGCAGCTGTTGTTACTTTGGCCGTTCTTCCACCGGCAGGATATGATGCTCCTGCACCCACATTTCGCAAAACGCCCCCACGAACTTATCCACGTCCGGCATTGATTGGTTGATGAAGACGTCCGACACGGTGGCCTTTTCCGCGGCGGGACCGTCGTCGAAATAGATATGCGCGACGCCGTCCCATCGCGGCTCAGCCCACTCGTAGGCTTCATCTACCGTGGAACACTGAACATACCGGCGGAGTCCCGGAATTTTCAGCGCAATCGGCGCGTGGACCTCTTTCCAGTAACGGCGGAAATCGTCGCGCAACAGCGTCGGCTTGCGCTTGATCAGAAAAACGCCCTTGACCATACCGCGCTTCTTCTCGCCGTCGAGGATTACGTCATCGGTTGTGGTCAGGATGTCGATTCGTCGATGGTCGATAAATACAGCTTCGTCCTTGATCGCCAATTCATGGGTAAAATGGCGCCGCTGTTCGAGCATCCCTTCAAGGTTGTCGTACCAGGCTTCCGTCACGCCGTCGAAAGGCGCATTACCGCGGGGCACGGCCACTCGATGTCCCTGGATATAGCGGCGCAGATTCAGAATTGGCGTCGGGCTGGCTTTGACATGGCGCCGGCGCCAGTAGGTATAGAACTCTTCCAATGTCATGTGCGGTTGCTTGCACAGAAAATAATGGTGATGAACCATCGAAGCGTCCTTTCCGTCAGCTTCAAGGCGCGGCGGCAGCCCGACCGGCGCTTGATCTTGTATCAAGGTCTTACATTCAACGCTGTGGGTGCAAGGCCGCGGGTTGCACTTAACGGTACGTTAATATCCGGCGGCGTACGCGCGTTCTTGGTCGCGGCGGCCCTTTCGTGGTAACGCTAAACTCGTAACTTTGAGTTCTCCAGGGAGAATTACCGGATGGCGGAGCTTTTCTCGGTTCAAGGCAAAGTCGCACTGGTGACCGGCGCGAGCAAGGAGATGGGCCGCGAGGTCGCTTACACGCTGGCCCGATACGGCGCCGATGTCGCGCTGACCGCCCGCAATGTCCAGCAGTTGGAAGAAGGCGCAGAGCATATCAGGTCGATGGGCCGCAAGGCCGTGGCAATCGCCGCCGATCTCACCAGAATTTCCGAGATTCCCACCATCGTCAGCCGCACCGTGGAAGCATTGGGCGGCCTCGATATCCTGGTCAACGTTGCCGGCGGCGGCGATTACTCCAACTATGGCTGGGCGCTGCGGATGACCGAGCAGATGTGGGACAACATGTTCAATCTGAACCTCAAGGGCCCGATGTTCCTGTGTCAGGCAGCCGCCAGAGTGATGAAGGAGCGCGGGGGCGGCTCGATCATCAATATCTCCTCAGGTGCCGGCAGCGGTCCGTCCCCGCGCATGAGCAACTATGGCGCGGCCAAGGCGGGACTCGATAATCTATCGGAGACTCTGGCCCAGGAATGGGCGCAGTTCCGTATCCGCGTCAACGTCGTGGTCTCGGGTCTGGTCGATACCACCAATGCTCGAACCTCCACCTTCGCAACGCCCGAACGCGAGGCGATGCTGCTCAAGCAGATGCCGTTGGGACGTATCGGTCTGCCCAGGGACATCGCGGCGGCGGTGCTTTACCTGGCCTCACCGGCCGGCGAATGGGTGACCGGAATCAAGTTGCCGGTCAACGGCGGCGCCACCCGCCTGCGCCCCTTCGGCTAAACCCAATCGGAACGAACTTGTCCTTTCAATGGGGAGGCGCGCCATGACCCTCGAAGAAATCGATCTCACCAACGCTGATTTCTTTCTCACCGGCGACCCGCATGAAGCCTGGACCGTCATGCGGGCGCAGGATCCCGTGCATTGGGACGAAAAGCGACCCGGCCGCGGATACTGGTCGCTGACCCGCTATAACGAAGCTCGCGCCGTCTATCTCGACGCTGAAACCTTCAGCAACGAGCATGGCCAGATTCTCACCTTCGGCGACGATGAATGGATCGGCAATCGCCAGATGATGCTGCTGCTCGATCCACCACAGCATACGCGGATGCGCCTGATAATCAGCAAACGCTTCACGCCGCGCGCGGTCGCTCCCGAGGAAGCCCATATCCGGGAAATCGCGGCCAAAGTGATTGACGCGGTCGCGGAGAAGGGAGAGTGCGATTTCGTGACCGACGTTGCGGCCCGAATCCCTACCGCGATCATCTGCGAGATGATGGGGGTACCGCGCCAGGACCAGGACATGATGTTCGAACTGGGCAGTATGGCGATCGGCTCCAACGATCCGGAGTACCAGGTGGACGGCGACCGCCAAAGGACCGGCGAAATGGCACAGGAGGGCGTGTTCGCCTATTTTGTCAAACTGCTCGAGGAGCGCCGGCGCAATCCTGGAACCGACCTGGTCAGCGCGCTGGTCCATGGCCAGATGGACGGCCGCAACCTCACCGACATGGAAGTGCTGTTCAACTGCTTTTTGCTGATCCTGGGCGGCCAGGAAACCACGCGTAACACGCTCTCGGGCGGGATGCTGGCCCTGATCGAGAACCCGGATCAATGGGAGCGGCTGGACCGCGCCAACGGAGACCCGGCATTGATGCGGACCACCGTCGAGGAGTTCCTGCGCTGGACCTCGCCGATCACTCATGTCATGCGCACGGCGATGCGCGACGCGGAGATTGGCGGACGCCGGATCAGGGCTGGAGACAAGGTCGTGATCTGGAATGCGTCGGCCAATCGTGACGAACAGGTGTTTCCCGATCCATTCAGGTTCGATATAGGGCGGTGGCCAAACGAGCACCTGGCCTTCGGCTACGGGGAGCATTTTTGCCTGGGAGCGCATCTGGCGCGTCTGGAGTTACGGGTGATGATCGGCGAGGTGACCCGGCGCATGCGCGACATGCGCCTGACCGCCCCGATCCAGCGTCTGCGCTCCAACTCCCACGCCGGGATCAAGCACATGCCGGTGCGTTTCACGCCCCGCCCCGCCTGAACGCGCCGTAGGCCAGGCCGCGACCTGTTTTGCAGAAGTTCTGCCGGCATTGAGATCGGCCGCCGCCTTGAATTAATAATTGACCTCGGCGCAGCACAGCCGTAGCTTGAAAGCCAAACCACGAGGGTGAGTTCAAGTCATGAAAAAGGCGCAGCGCAAACCAGTTAAAACGGGTAAACAGACCTCCAGGAAGATGGCCAGACCGGTGGCCATGAAGGCGGCGGCCAAAGCAGCAAAAAAACGGGCCGTCCCCGCCAGCGCGAAGGCTCGGGCGCGCCAGGCTCCCCGCCCCACCAAAGCTCGCGCGCCGCGCCGGTCTCAGAACGGTCAGACCGCGGCTGAACTCGAGGCGCTGCGGGCGCGCCTTCAGAACCTGGAAGACATCATGGAGATTTCGCGCCTGAAGGCCGCCTACTGCGAAGCGGTTGATGGCGGATGGGATCGCCGCACCCATCGTGGTGAGGCAGTCGCCGACCTGTTTGTGGATGATGGCGTGTGGGACGCGGGAAAAATCGGCGGCCGCGGCGAAGGCCGCCAGGGCATCATCGATCGGATCAACTCGTTCCAGCACATGCCCTTTGCGCTGCATCGCGTGACCAACCCCGACATTCGCGTCAACGGCGACGAGGCGGTCGGCAAATGGCACGTGATCGCCTATCTCAGCCAGCCTGACGGTACCCCGGTGATGTTCATGGGGACCTATCGCGACAAGTTCGTCCGCACTCCGCAGGGATGGAAGTTCAAGCATCTGGGCGGCAGCGCTGCCTACTTCGCCAGTCAGCGCGAAGGGTGGGGCGTCGGCTCATATTACAAGGAGAACCCGATCGCCGCTCGCGACAGTTCCGCACCAGCTTCGCAACCGCAGTAAATCGCCTCCCTTCAGCGCGCCGACTTCTTCTGAAGCCCCGCCCCTGCGGGCGAGGCTTCAGGCAGCCGCGCATTTTCATGACCGCTAAAGTTGCGCAACCCGTTCAACTAAATTGCCTGGTTGTCATCGCGCTCCGCTGACCTTTGGCCCGCGAGGTTTGAAGCGCTGCGGTGCCCATGTAAACTTTTAGCCTGCCTGTGCGGCTGATTTCGGCAGGCGGGCGAAGTTGCGCATCCGTTGGGTCCAGTTTTCTTATGCAAGAAACCAGACAAGCATTCGCGGAAAGTCGAGCGGCGAAAACGCTGCGTGAGATCTTTCAATCCGGCCGTCCCTTGATTTACATCCGCTCCGCCGAAGAGCAACGCGTCGCCCTGGTGCTGCGCGCTGCCGCCCGCTCCTTCGCCGCCGAGCCCCTGCCGGTATTGACCTGGAGCCTCACCGAAGGGATGCGTCACGAGGACGGCGAACTGCAGGAAGGAATCGAAGGGCCGCGCGAAGCCCTGGATTTTATCGCGGCATTCCAGTCCCCCGCGATTTTCCATCTCAAGGACTTCCATGATCCGTTGCGCGAATCCGCCGCGATCCGACGCCGCCTGCGCGATCTCTATGAGTCCTGTCTGGATCAGCAGAGATTCATCGTGATCACGTCGCCGGTGCGATTCGTGCCCGAGGAAATCGAACGCGACCTCGTCTATCTGGAATTGCAATTGCCCGACCTGGTCGAACTTTCGCATTTTCTGCGCGAAGAGACGCGACAGCTTTCCGCGCGCGGTATCGAGGCCGATTCCAGCGAGGCCACACTGGCCCAACTCGCCCGCACCCTGCAGGGACTGACGCTCAACGAGTCGCGCCACGCCGTGCGCCGCGCCGTCTCCACCACCGGCCATCTCGGATCCGACTCCCTGCCCGCGCTGCTGGAGGAGAAGCGGCTGCTGGTCAATCGCAGCGGCGTCGTCGAATTCGTCACCGGCAACACTGAAATCTCCCAGATCGGAGGGCTAGAAGTACTCAAGCAGTGGCTCATCGAACGCAAGAAGCTGTTCCAACTGCGCGACAACCTCAGCACCGACATCGTTCCCAAGGGGGTGCTCGTTATGGGTATCCCCGGATGCGGCAAGAGCCTATGCGTCAAGGCGATCGGATCGTATTTCGATCTGCCGCTCTACCGTATCGACATGATCGAGGTCTTTTCCGGGCGCCATGGCCCGCCTGAAGGAGCTTTTGTGCAGGCCTGCAAGATGCTCGAGGAGATGGCGCCGGCGGTGGTGTGGTTCGATGAAATCGAGATGGGAATCACGTCGGCGGACACCGGCGGCGAGCAGGGCCGGATCTTCGCTTTCTTCCTAACCTGGATGCAGGAGAAGGCGCGCGGGTTGTTCGTCGCCGCCACCGCCAATCGAATCGACCTCCTGCCCGCCGAGATGATCCGGAAAGGACGCTTCGACGAGGTGTTTTTCGTCGATCTGCCGCTCGATGAAGAGCGGGCCGACATCTTCAAAGTCCATCTGAGCCGACGCGGAGTCGATCCGGCTCAGGTCAATATCGGGCGGCTGGTGGCGTTCGCCAACGGGTGGACCGGCGCCGAAATCGAGCAATGCGTGGTCTCGGCGATGACCAAGGCACGCCTGGAAGATCGCGACATGACCGAACAGGACCTGGTGAATGTGGCCTCGGATATAGTCCCGCTGTCGCGCACGATGAAGGAGCAGATCAACCATATCCGGGGCTGGGCGTCGGAGCGCGCGCTGCGCGCTTCGCGCCGTCCGATCACGCGCTGAAGTCAGCGCACCCCGGCCGTCTGCCGATCTGAATGTTCCTTGTTATCAGGGCAGGCCGCCATGCCCGCTGTTGGCCAAACGCCGTGCCCGCCGAACCGTGTCAGCTGGGCAACCGTCCTTAAAGGCGTTTTAACTACTGTTCACGGGCAGGATGTCGGGTCAAAATAAACCCCACGGCTGTGTCCTTGAGGCAGACGGCACAAACCAATGGCACGAATCGGCGATCATGTCGGACGGCGCAAAGGGTTCTGACGAAATCCTCGCCACGGTGCGCCGGTTCTGGGGTTTCGACAGTCTCCGGCCGTTGCAGGAACAGGCGATCCACGCCGGCCTCGATCGGCGCGACTCGCTCGTCGTAATGCCCACTGGCGGCGGAAAATCGCTCTGCTACCAGGTCCCGCCCGCCGTCGCCAAACGCACCGATATTGTGATCTCGCCGCTCATCGCCCTGATGAAGGATCAGGTCGACGCCCTGCGCGCCTGCGGCTACCCGGCGGCAGCGCTGCACAGCGCCATGGACCCGGCGGAGATCCGTGCGGCCGAGCACGAGATCGCGGTGGGAAACCATCACCTGATCTTTGTCGCGCCCGAACGGATGCTGACGCCGCGCTTCCTGGAACTGGCGGAGCGTCTGCGCGTTAGCACGTTCGCGATCGACGAGGCCCACTGCATCAGCCATTGGGGCCATGACTTCCGACCCGAGTATCGCCAGCTGGCGGAACTCAAGACGCGCTTCCCCAAAGCCAGCGTTCACGCCTATACCGCGACGGCGACGGAGCGCGTGCGCACCGATATCGTCGAGCAACTGAGACTTGAAAATCCCGCCGTGCTGGTCGGATCGTTCGATCGACCCAATCTTCTCTACCGCGTCATTCCAAAGGTGCGAGTGGATGAGCAGGTGCGTGCGGCCCTGGAACGCCATCGGGGGGAGGCCGCAATCGTCTATTGCATCAGCCGCAAGGACACGGAATCGATGGCCCGTTATCTCGCATCCTGCGGTATCCGCGCCGCCCACTATCACGCCGGGATGGAAGCGGAGGAGCGCCGCCGCACCCAGGATCGCTTCGCCGCCGAAGAAATAGATGTGGTCGTGGCCACCGTCGCTTTCGGCATGGGGATCGACCGCAGCGATATCCGATGCGTAATCCATGCGGCGATTCCCAAGACGATTGAACATTATCAGCAGGAAACCGGACGCGCCGGTCGCGACGGGCTTGCGGCCGAATGCGTGCTGCTTTACTCGGCCGGCGATGTGCTGCGCTGGAAAGACCTGATCGAGCGCAGCGCGGCGCAGGCCAATGCCCCGCCCGAGGTGGCGGAGAACGGCCGGCGGATGCTCGAGGAGATCCGCCGTTTCGCCACGGTCGCGCGATGCCGTCACGCCGCGCTCTCCGCTTACTTTGGCGAATCGTATCCAAAACCCAACTGCGGCGCCTGCGACCTTTGTCTGGACGAAGAGGAAGGCGTGGGCGACGCTACCGTGATCGCGCAAAAGGTGCTTTCATGCGTGGCGCGCGTCGAGCAGCGCTTCGGCGTCGAGCATGTGGTGGACGTGCTGACCGGGGTGGGTAATGAACGGGTCCGCCGATGGCGCCATCACGAGCTATCGACTTTTGGCCTGCTCCAGGAAATGCCGCGCAAGAACCTCACCAGTGTGATCTATCAACTGATTGACGCCGAAGTGCTCGAACGCACGCCCGGTGACCGTCCGGTGCTCAAGCTCAACGCCGCCTCATGGGAAGTGATGCGCGGCCAACGCCAGGTGAAGCTGCTGGAGCCCAAAAAGCTCAAGGCGGCGCGAACCGCGATGGAAGAGGACACCTGGCGCGGAGTGGACGCGGAGTTGTTTGAAAAACTGCGGGCGCTGCGCCGCGAGCTCGCCGTCGCACGCAGGGTCGCGGCATTCGTGATCCTGCATGACTCCGCCCTGCGCGAACTCGCCCGCCGTCAACCCGTGTCGCTGGCGGAGCTGCGCAAACTGCGCGGGATAGGAGAAAAGAAAATCGCGGATTTCGGCAAGCGACTCGTCGAGCAAATCGCGTCGCATCAGGCGAACAAACCAGCGCCCGCGCAGAATTCCGAGAAGCCCGGCTAAACCCACGCCGCTGCGACTATTTCTCCGGCGGCGCCATGATCGTCAGCGCAAACAGCGATTGCCCTTCGGTGCGCAGCGTGTGCGGGGTGCCGGCGGGAATAATCACCAGGTCGCCCGCTTTCACCCGCCGCTCCTCACCCGCGACTCGCGCTACCGCGCTGCCCTCGATTACGTAGATAATCTGGTCACCCTTATGGGTCGCCTCATGACCCGGATCATGGCCCGGCTCCAGCGTAAAAACATCCACCGTGCTCTGAAAAGTTTTGGACAGGGCCTTAAATGGCTGTCCACGGTACTCAAAAAGATTGACTGTGCCCATCGTGCCCTCCGTTTCCGATCCGTTGGGGAAACCGATTTCTGCGCTCAGGCGGTTTTTATCAACTCCCGGCCAGAGCCCAGGCTTTGATCAAATGATGGGCGATCGCGATGGGCGGCGGCAGATGAATCCCATCGGTCTTCTTCCCTTCGATCAGCTCGAGCGCCAGACCGCGCTCGAGCCAGCGCGCTTCCGCCAGTTCGTTTTCGTCCACTTTAAGCTGGCGGCTTTGCGCCCTGGCGAAGCATCCGATCATCAAAGAGGAGGGAAACGGCCACGGCTGGGTCGCATGATAAGTGACGTCGGTGACTTTCACACCGGCCTCTTCAAACACTTCGCGCCGCACCGCCTCCTCGATCGTCTCGCCCGGCTCCATGAAACCGGCCAGCGCCGAGAACATCCCTGGCGGGAATATCTTGCCCCGCCCCACCAGGCAGGCGTCGCCGTGCGTCGCCAGCATGATCACCACCGGATCCACGCGCGGGAAATGCTCGGAGTTGCATTGGTCGCACAGCCGCCGGTAGCCCGCGTCCATTAACTTCGTTGGCGAGCCGCAGCGCGGACAGAAGCCGTGGCGCTGATGCCAATCGATCATCGCCTTGGCCTGCCCGATGATCGCGGCGTCTTTGATGGAAACGATTTGAGCCGCCGTTCTGGCGTCGCGAAAATGACCTAAACCCGCCAGCGGTTCGACTTCCGCGGGATTGCCCGCCGTCACCACATCCTGGGCGAACAAAGCCGTATTGCCGTCGAGTCCCAAAAGAATACATGGCCCGCTGGCGCCAGGAATCGCATCCACGACCTCGGGGCGGAGCAGACCCAAGCGCAGCGGAGGCGGGGTCTTTTCTCCTCCAAGAACAAAGGGCTCCAGGCGCCACAAGGGCAGTACGAGCGAAGACGGATCGCGGCGTTTGGCCTCGATCCACGCCGGATCGGTGCGTTTCTCGCTCGCCCGATTAAGCGGACTACCAGCAAAAGGAATCACGGCACCTCCATAGAATGAGCCTGAAAGGCGTCCCTTAAAACAATTTTCAAGCTGTTTCCTCCTCAAACTCGGCCCAGTCCGCCTGCGCACTTTTGTGGCGGCATGCTCGGGGCCAACAGCGCAAGGACGCAACCCCAACCGCGGTTTGATACTAGCACGGTTTTGATCCGGCCGTCGCTTGCAAAACCCGATTCAAGGCGAAATGCTCGGCGCAGGGGCGAGGTTCGCCAAATCGAGAAAATGAAACCGTAGGATCTCGGCGTTACATTCCAGCAATGGTTGAAAACGATATGAACAGTAAAGTTGCGCTTGTCACCGGCGCGGCGCGACCCTGGGGTATGGGCCGCGAGATCGCCTTGGGATTGGCGCGCAAGGGACACGATATCGCGGTCGTGGACGTGCGCGATGATTGGGGCAGTGAGGCTGCCGAAACCATCCAAAAGGAGACCGGGCGAAGGGCAATCTATGTCAAGACCGACATCGCACGCCGCGCCGACGTCGAGGCGATGGTTCGAGCGGTGCTGAAGGAGCTGGGCCGCATCGACGTTCTGGTCAATAACGCCGCAATTGTGCAGACGCAGCCAATCGAGCGGATGACCGACGAACTGCTCGATCGCATGTTCGCGATCAATTTCCGCGGCACCGCGCTCTGCTGCCAGGCCGTGATCGAACCGATGCGCCGTCAAAAGGGCGGACGCATCGTTAATATCGGCTCCGCGATCACCGCAGGACCGACCCCGCCGCTTAGAGGTCTCGGCCTTTACGCTGCGACCAAGGGCGCCGCGATGGCATTGACCAAGGTCCTCGCCCTCGAGCTGGCGCCCGACAATATCATGGTCACGATGGTCGCTCCGGGCTTCATGCATACGGCGCAGGGCTCCGAATCCCCGCCTACCGAGCAGGATTTCAAACGCGGAAGAAAACAACTGATGGGACGTCCGCTATACCCGGCCGAAGTCGCTGACGTGGTAGTGTACGCGGCAACCTGCCCCAGCCACGCGCTCACCGGCCAGACTATTCATGCCAACGGCGGCGTTATCCTGGTCTGAGAAAATTAGAAAAGAGAAGTGAGAAAACAGAGATCGAAAAAAGGAGTGAGCTCAGCCGCGTTCTTCTTTCTGCCTTTCTTTTTTCCCGTTTCTCTTTTCTCGTCGCAATGAGCACGCATGATACCCGGGTCGTCCCCAACCCAACGAGCGAGGGAGTAATTAATCGATGTCGGATCTGTTCTCTTTGAAAGGTAAAGTGGCCTTCATTGCCGGAGCGAGCAAGGAAATGGGTAGTGCGGTGGCGCGGATGCTGGCGGCGCATGGCGCTGACGTGGCAGTCTCGGCGCGCAGTGGCGACAAGCTGGAAGCGGTGGCAGCGGATATTCGCGCGATAGGGCAGCGCTCCGTGCCGATCGTGGCCGACCTTACGAATCTTGCGCAAATTTCCACGGCAATCCAGCGGACGGTCGCCGAACTCGGCGGTCTCGATATCCTCGTAAATATATTGGGCGGCAGCAATATCGGAGCGGCATGGGCGCTGCGGATGACCGAGGCGATGTGGGATGACGTGTTTGCGCTGAATGTGAAGGCGCCGATGTTCCTGTCGGTCGCCGCGGCAAAAATAATGAAGGAAAGCGGCGGCGGCAGCATCATCAATATATCGACGTCCGCGGCTTCCGGCGCGGCGCCGCGGCTTACCAACTACGGCGCGGCCAAAGCCGGGCTCGAGCACCTGACCGAGACGCTGGCGGCGGAATGGGGCCGCTTCAGGATCCGCGTCAACGTGGTCGTCTCGGGAAATATATACACTTCAAACCTGCGCCGCGTGCTTAAACCCGATATCGAGCAACAATTGATCGAGCGCACGCCGCTGGGCCGGATCGGCGAGCCGGATGATATCGCGGCGGCCGTGCTCTATTTCGCCTCGCCCGCCGCCTCGTGGGTCACCGGCGCCAAACTGGTGGTTGACGGCGGGCTGGGCAACATCAGGCCCTTCGAAATGCGGGAACGCAAAAGCTAGACACCAGTACCGCCGCACCAGAGGCGTGCGCTGGCTGCGGCTGTGGCCGGTCATGGCGCCCGAGGATTTTACCGCTCAACCGGAAATCCCGCTTCGTTCCATTCGAGCATCCCGCCCTTCAGATTGGTCACATGCTCAAAACCCAGCGCGGTCAGGATCGCGGCCGCCGTGCTGCTGCGAACCCCAGCGCGGCACACAGCGACGATTTCGCTGTGCTTGAGACCCTCGATTTCTGCCGCGCGGGCCGTCAGCAGCTTGAGCGGGATCAGGCGGCTGGCTTCAATGTGTCCGAGTTCGTCGCAGTATTCTTCCGGCTCGCGGACATCGATGATCGCCGGCGGATTGCCGCCCAAAAGCCGCTGACGCAGTTCGCTGACGCTGATCTGGCGGACCGCGTTGAGCTGCGTCATATCCGGAAATTTAACCGAGTCATCCTCGATAGCGGACTGATTGGCCTGCAGTGCTTCCTGGATCTTGTCGGGCAGGGGCAGGCCAAGATTGTTCATCAGCTTGACGTAATCCTCGCGCGAGCGCCCGGCCAGACGCGGATTGGAAGCTTTCTCCTTCCCGATGGTCGAGCAGTGATTGCCGCGGTAGTCGTGGGCGGGATAAACCAGGGTTTCATCCGGCAGCGCAAACAACAATCCGACGATCGCGTCGTACTGCTGGCCGGCGTCGCCGCCCGCGAAATCCGCCCGTCCGGTGCCGCCGATCAGCAAGGTGTCGCCGGTAAACACCGCGCCGCAGACATAAAGGCTGATTGCGTCCGGCGTATGCCCGGGCGTGGAAAGAATCTTAAAACGCAGGCCGCCAACTTCCAGGATGTCGCCGTGGTTGAGATGAAGGTTGATATGCGGCGCCGGCGCATTGCGGCTCATCGCAACCTTCGCATCGGTGAGTTCGGCCAGGTCCCACGTGCCGCTGCGATGGTCCGCATGGGTATGGGTGTCGATTACATATTCGAGATGAAAACCATGATAGGCCGCCGCCGCCAGGTAACGCGCGGTGTTGTCCTTCAACGGATCGATCAAAACGGCGCGCCGCGTACGTTCACAGCCAACCATGTAGGTCTTGCATTTCCCACGATTAAGTTCGCGGCAGAACATGATCGCCTCCTGACCGGGGCACCGCACAATCTCTCTTGATCTTCTATACGCTGCAAGCCGTGAGCGAAAGAACGCGCTATGAGAACCACCGGGACACGCTTGACCACGCTTTTCGAAATGTCCGATGCTGGCGGCAATCCGCAATTCGAGTTGAGGCAGCTTATGAACAGCGCAGTCGAGATCACCAATCTGCTTTATCGCTACGCCGAACTGATTGATGCGGGCGACCTGGACGGGGCGGCCGCCCTTTTCGAGCATGCGAAGCTCAAGGTCAATACATCCGACGAGCTTCAGGACAGCCGCGGAGTGCTTTCGATCTGGCGCAACTACATGAAGATCTATCCGTGCGGCACACCGCGCACCAAACACGTCATCACCAATCCGATAGTTGAAATCGACGAGGCCGCGGGGACGGCAACCTGCCGGTCTTATTATACGGTGCTTCAGGCGACCGACGATCTGCCGCTCCAGGTAATCGCCGCCGGCCGCTATCACGACACTTTCGAACGGGTGGACGGCGCCTGGCGTTTCAAATACCGGGATTACTCACTGCTCGATCTGAAGGGCGATCTCAGCGGCCATCTGCAAGCCTCTCTGCTGGGCTCGCTCGGCCCAGGCGCTCGTTAAATCCTGCGTGGCGACCTACCGCGATTCAAACGCCTCGACCCAGCCGTAATCAGTCTCTTTGCTGGCGGAACGAACGGATAAATCGCACTTGTCAACGAGCCGCCGAACGAATGGCCATCGTACGCATAGGTCGTGAGACAGCGGTTGAAGCCGGCAGAGTTGCAACATAACTCCGGTCGGAACTCGGCCACCCGGCCCCGGCACTTTCGCCCTCGGTTGCATCCTCATTCGCAGGTCGAGTACCCTTGGTTGGCTCTGAGCTGGACCCTGGTTGCGGCCGGAGCGATTTTCGTGGAACTGAAAATCCGGCCATGCCTTTGCGCAAGATCGCCGTCTGCGTCAAGCAGATTCCTCTGATCGAAGACGCCAGCTTCGACCCGGTGACCAAAACCATCCGTCGCGACGGTCCTGCCGTGATCGGCTCATTTGACCTCAACGCCGTCATTTACGCGGTCGAACTGGCCCAAAAAACCGGCGCCGAGACCGTTGCGATTACCATGGGTCCGCCGCAGGCGCAAAGTTCGCTGCTCGAAACGCTGGCGATGGGGATCGATCGCGCCGTCCATCTTCAGGACCGCGCCTTCGCCGGTTCCGACACCTTGGCCACCGCACGGGCCCTGGCCCTGTGGCTTAAGCGGGAAGCCTGTGACCTGATCCTGCTGGGCAAGTATTCGCTGGACGCCGAAACCGGCCAGGTTGGACCGGAAATCGCGGAACTGCTGGGAATCCCGCAGATCACCGGCATCCGCAATCTGTCGGTCAACGGCGACATCGTGCGGGCCGAGCGTGAAAGCGACGAAGGCACGGAGGATATCGAATGCCCGATGCCGGCTTTGCTCACCTGTGCGGAGCGCGCCAAACGCCCGCCGCCGCTGCGTCCCGCGGCGCTGGAAGCGGCCAAAAGCAAGCCGCTTGCCACCGTCAGCGCAGCACAACTGAGTGACAACCCGAGCCAATTCGGGTTCGCCGGCTCGCCGACCTGGGTGCAGGAAGTCCAGGCGCAGCAGGCGCCCACAGTCCAATGCAAACTGATCGACGCCGCTGATGCGCAAAACGCCGCCAGTCAGGCGGTTGCGGAATTGGAAAGGCTCGGAGCGCTGGACGCCACCGTGCGCCATCGCCGGCGCATCGCGGCCCGCGTGCGCAAACCCGTTCGGGGCAAGGACGTCTGGGTCGTTTGCGAAGAAAACCTCGAGCATGAAATCACGCGCGGCAGTCTCGAATTGCTCTCAGCCGGCGATGAACTGGCGAGCAGGCTCAGCAGTGCTTTGGTGGCGATTGGATTTCCCGCCGCGATGGGGCGCCATGCGCGGCTGCTCGCCGGTTATGGAGCCGATCGCATCGTGATTCTCGACCACGACGCCCTTGCGGCGCGCCGTCCCGAATCGATCGCCGAAGCGATAGCCCAACTGGTCGCCGAACGACAGCCCTGGGGACTGCTGCTGTGCGCGAGCGAGCTTGGCCGCGACTGGGGTCCGCGGCTCGCCGCCAGGCTGGGATTGGGTTTGACCGGTGACGCGATCGGACTGGAATTGGACACCGAAAGCAGGCTGGTCGCCCTCAAGCCGGCCTTCGGCGGCAATATCGTGGCTCCGATCCTGTCCAAAACGTATCCGCAGATGGCTACGGTGCGGTCCGGGGTTTTGGAACTCGCCCAGCCCGAGCCCGCGCGCGAGGCCGGGATCGAAACGATTCGGCCAATCCTGTCAGCACCGCGCAGCCGCCTGATTGACGCCAAATCGCTCCTCGATCCGTCCATCGTCCCCCTGGAAGGGTCCGCGGTCGTGGTGGGGATCGGGGCGGGAGTGGGCAAGGACGGAGTAGAACGGGTAAAACAATTTGCACGCACGATTGGCGCCGCGATTTGCGCGACCCGTCGGGTTACGGATATGGGATGGTTGCCGCGGCAGTTGCAGGTCGGGTTGACCGGCAAAGCGATTGAGCCGCAACTATACTTTGCAATCGGTATTCGCGGCGCGCCCAATCATGTGATTGGAATCAAGCGGGCGCGCACGGTAGTGGCTATAAATAATGATCCGGAAGCACCGATTTTCGAACGCGCCGACCTCGGAATGGTCGCGGATTGGGAACAGATTTTACCCGCTCTGGAAGACGCCTTGCGGATGCGCCAGGCCGGTTTGCAATCGGCCGATCCGGAGCGCGCATAAGGAGTTTTAACTGACGTGCAGGAATTCGACGTTGTGGTTGTTGGCGCCGGCGCCGCAGGACTGCGCGCGGCCATCGCCGCCAAACAGGCCGGCGCCAAAGTTGCACTGCTCACCAAAGTTCATCCGCTCAGAACCAACAGCGGGCTAGCGCAAGCGGGAATCAATGCGCCGCTGGGCCCCGATGACTCCCCCGAGGCCTACGCCGGCGACATCCTTCAGGCCGGCGACGGACTGTGCGACCCCGCGGTGGTGCAGAATTTCACCCATCAGGCGGGCGACGCGGTGATGTGGCTGGAGCGCGCGGGAACGCCATTTAACCGCGCGGCGGGCGGCAGATTTGACCGGCGCAGGATCGGCTCCAACAGCCGCGCCCGCAGTCTTTACGTTGACGACCGCACCGGTCATGTCGTGATGCAGGTGCTGTACGAGCAGTTCCAGCGCGAGCGTATCCCGCTGTTCGCCGACTGGTTCGTTACCTCGCTGGCGCTTGAGGCCAACCGATGCGTCGGAGTAAACGCGCTGGGCCTGCGCTCGGGTTCGATGGACAGCTTTGCCGCCAAAGCCGTGATCCTGGCCACCGGCGGCTTTACGCGGATGTATCTGCCGTCGACGGTTTCGATGGGCACAACCGGCGACGGCCAGAACCTCGCCTATCAGGCGGGCGTGTCGCTGATTGACCTCGAGATGGTGCAGTTCCATCCGCTGGCCTGTCCTGGCGGCAAAGGCCTGATGATTACCGAGGCGGCGCTGGCTGAAGGCGGGCAAATCGTCGTCGCGGGCGGCCAGCCGATTGCCGGTCTGCAAGGGGCGACGCGCGACAAGATCTGCCTGGCTATTGCGCAGGCAAGCCGCAATGGAGCGGGTGGTGTCTGGCTCGACCTCACCATGATCGGCCGCCAGAAGCTGCATCAGCGCCTCCCGCAAACGCTCGATCTGATTGCCAAAGTCGCGGGACTCGATCCGGCCAAGGACCTCATACCGATTGGTCCCGTAGCCCATCGCCCGGTCGGCGGTATTGAGGCCGGCACATCCGGGCAGACCTCGATCGGCGGACTGTATGCCTGCGGCGAATGCGCCTGCACCGGACTCAACGGTGGTGGGCGGCTGGCTGGCAATATCCTGACTGAAATGGTGGTGTTTGGCGCGCGCACCGGCGAAGCCGCGGCCGCCTATGCGAAATCGGCGCCTGCCGCGGCATTCCCCGCCGGGCGGCTGGATGAAGAAAAAAAACGCCTCGACGCATTGATCTCGGCGGAGAAGACCGAGTACACAGCCGGCCGAATTCACGCTGAGTTAGGCGCCCTGATGGACGCGAAGGCGGGACTCCTGCGCGACGCGGCCGGCTTGCAGGCGGCCCGCGATCAGATTCATGCTCTCAAGGATAAATACGCGAGGCTGCGGGTAAAAAATCAATCCCCGATCTACAATTACGAGCTGGTTTCGTATCTTGAGTTGGGCGCGATGCTCAACGTCGCCGAGGCGCTGGTGGCGGCGGCGGCGGCGCGCAAGGAAAGCCGCGGCGCCCATCGGCGCTCCGATTTTCCGGCCCGCGACGACCGCATCGGCATCAGCCACACGGTGGTCCGGCTGGTGCAGGGCGAGCCGCAGGTCGATACCAGACCGGTCGTTGCCTTGTAGCCAAGAGCGGGATAGGAGTTGAACATGCAAGCTAATTTCAGCGTGTATCGTAAAGAGCCCGGTGCGGGGAGCAAGGCCGGGCGTTCCACCTACACCGTGGAGCTGCCTGAAGACGCCACGGTGATTGACGCGCTCCTTAAGATTCGCGACGAGCAGGACCCAACTCTGGGGTTTCGCGGCTCCTGCCTGCACGGCTATTGCGGGGATTGCACCGTGCGAATCAACGGCAAGGCAGGATTCAGTTGCGCCGTCAAAGTGGCGCCGCTGGCCGCCAAGGGCGGTGAGATCGCGGTCGAACCCATCCGCAACATGCCGGTCATCAAGGATCTGATCTCCGACTGGGACACGTTCCTGTGGGATAAGATCGACGTGATCAAGCCCTGGCTGGAACCAAACGGCGCGGCCTCATTGGACGGCGAAGAGCTCATTGACGACAAGGTGATGGCCAAAGTCCGCCAGGCCATGAGCTGCTTTTACTGCGGGTTGTGCGACGAGGGTTGCACCGTTTTGCCGGTGGACTTCAAGTTTGTCGGTCCGGCGGCGTTGACCAAGGCGTCGCGTTTTCTGTGCGACCCGCGCGACCATGCGACGGCTGAGCGGCTGCGGATCCTCGAGCGCCCCAAGGGCATGTGGGATTGCGTCCATTGCTTCGAGGCCAGCGAGCACTGTCCACGTGAAATCGCGCCGACCGAGCGCATCATAGAGATGCGCGATATGGCGTTCAAGCATGGCATCACCAATGAAAAGGTTGCCCGCCACCATCACAGCTTTGCCAATTCAGTGCGGAATTCGGGATGGCTTGACGAGGGTCGGCTGGCGATCGAGAGCGAAGGTCTGACCAATATCAAGGGGCTGATGAAGCTGTTGCCGACGGCGGCCAAAGCGGTGGCGCGCGGCAAGGCTCCCATCCCGTTTCTGCATCACAAGCGTCCCGGCGCCGACAAGATCGCGCGTATCATCGAAAAGGCGGAGGCAAAGGAAAAATGAAGTACGCGTTTTATCCCGGATGTGTGTCCAGGGGCGGATGTCCCGAGCTCTATCCCGCCGCCGTGCGCGTTGCCGGCAAGCTCGGAATCGAACTGGAAGAAATGAAAGACGTCGCCTGCACCGGAGCCGGCGTCCTGCCTCAATACATCACTGACCCAATCAACGCGCGCACCTTCGCCAAGGCGGAGCGGATGGGTCTGCCAATCATGACGATTTGCAGCACCTGCCAGGGCGTGTTCGGGCAGGCCAATCTGCGGCTTCAGGATCCGGAGTACCGCGCCAGGATCAATCGCGAATATCTGGCCGACGAGGGGCTTGAATACGGCGGCACGGTCGAAATCAAGCATCTGCTGTGGGTCGTGATGGAAGATTACGGCGCCGATCACCTAAAGGCGATGATCTCGCGGCCGCTCAAGGGACTTAAGGTGTCGCCCTTCTACGGATGCTTCCTGCGCCGTCCGCCGGAGGTTATCACTCCGACCAAGGAAACCAATGCGCGCAAGTCCTACCTGGAAAAGCTGATCGATATCGTCGGCGCTGAGCTCGCCGATTTTGGCGGCAAGGGCAAGTGCTGCGGTTTCCCGGTGCTGACCGCGAACGAGGAAAGCTCGCTGAGCATGACCGCGAAGCATACCAGTGAGGCCAAAAGCAAAGGCGCGGATTGCATGGTCACACCCTGCCCCCTCTGCCACCTGAGTCTTGATGGCAATCAGCCACGCGCCGAGCAGCAGGAAGGCACATCGATCGGCTTGCCGATCCTGCATATGCCGCAATTCCTGGGCCTGGCGCTGGGTTTCAGCCCGGCCGAGATGTACCTCAAGCGCCACATCGTGTCCACGATGGCGGTCGAGTCCAAGGTAAACATGATGACGTGAGGCGCAATTTTCGTTTCGTTTCAATCGTACAGGCCTCGGAGCGCCCAGAGCACGAATCCGCGCTTCGTCGCTTTAATTGGAGATGCCCGGCCCTTCATTGCGTTACTCCGCGTTTCCGACAAGGGGCCTCGAGGGAGCACGCAATTGGTAAGCTGAAGTCACGTCAGCGTCCTTTACTATCATGAGTGACGATCAAGGCAAGCCCAACCCAATCGCTCTGGCGCGGGAAATTTTCAACTTTCGCAAACAGAAGCATCCCTTCGGCTACAACTACGCCGTGCGTGTTCGATTGGGGCATGCAGAAATTCAGGATCTCACAGCGATAGCCGATATCGTTTTCGCGCTCGAGGAACTGGGCTACGAGGTCAGGAAGTTCAGGAGCGATTGAACCACCGGCGCCGATGGGCGCGTGGTCGCGCCTCAAGCTGCTGGTAAATCAATTTAATCCGTTTGGAGCTTGCGTTGGAGCGCGGCAGTTTTCCCTTGCAGGATTTGACTTCTTAATGATAAATCCAAATTTGCCGTGAGTCTGTACGGACGACCCTAAAAAGAAACAAGGAGAAAAACTGGATGTCTAGGATTCACAAGATGGTGGTAGCTGTTGCGATAGTGTTTGCGGTAGCCTCGCTGGTGCCGGCGGCGCATGCGGCCGAGCAGAAGGCGACGGTGAGGGCCGGTTATCTTACCTGCCATGTGTCCAGCGGTTGGGGCTTCATCTTCGGGTCTTCACGTTCGATGAAGTGCGCTTACTCGATGCAAAACGGCTACACCGAATACTATACCGGCACCATCAACAAGTTCGGTGCCGACATCGGATACCTCTCTTCCGCAGTCATGATCTGGGCAGTGCTGGCGCCGACCACTAATCTTGGCCAGGGTGCACTTGCGGGTCATTATGCCGGGGCCACGGCTAGCGCGGCGGTGGGAATCGGTGCGGGCGCCAACGTCCTGGTTGGCGGATTCAAGAATTCCATAGCGCTGCAGCCAATCTCGATTGAGGGTCAGAACGGCCTGAATATCGCAGCCGGTGTTGCGGAATTGAGCCTGCACTTCGACAAGGCCAAGCCGGCCAAGGTGAGCTGAAAACGCCGAGCAGCGCAACTTTTGTTCAAGTGTCAAACGGTGGGCGGCCATCGCCGCTCACCGTTTTCATTTTTCGCCGCCTCAGTCGCGCGGGCCGTCGAACACCGAAACCCGGCCGGTTCGTTCAGCGTCCGAATAAAGTCTTAAAGTGAATTTAGCTGCGCTGGGGCCGGAGGGCTGCGAGGACCGCTGAACGCGATCCTCGCAGTGCCAGCCTGGGTGGCGGTGTCTTGGCGAGTGCAATCATCAGCGCCGCACGTCGAAGATCATGTTTACGGGCGTCTCGGCTACGCGTTGAAAGCGGCTGAACCCTGCCGCCATAACCACCTCGCGCAATCTTTTCTCCCCCGCCTGCGCGCCCAGCGCCGCGCCGATTTCCTGGGCCTTGGATGCAGGCGTGCAAATCATGGTGGAGGCCGCGAAGAAGATTCGCCCGATCGGGTTGAAGTTATCTTCGACGCGATCATGGGCGAACGGTTCCACCAGCATCCAGACGCCGCCGGGAGCAAGCGAGTCAAACACGTGGCGCGCCGCGCCAACCGGATCACCCATATCGTGCAGGCAGTCGAAAAAAGTGATGAAGTCGTAATTGCCGGGGTAGCTTTTCGCGCTTGCCACCTCGAATTTGACCCGGTCCGAAACTCCCGCCTCCTGCGCCAGCGCACGCGCCCGCTCGATCGAAGCCGGATGATAGTCAAATCCGACGAAGCTTGAATTGGGAAACGCCTGCGCCATCACCAGCGTCGATGTGCCATGGCCGCATCCCACGTCGGCGACGCGCGCGCCGCGCCGGAGCATCTCGCCGACTCCGTCAACCGCCGGGATCCATTCCTTGACGAGGTGCGCGGCGTAACCCGGCCTGAAGAACCGCTCGGTGCCGCTAAACAGCAGCGGATCGTGCTGATGCCATCCGACGCCCTTGCCGGTGCGAAACGCCTCAGCGACCTTGTCCCAATCGCGGAAAACTGCGGCGACGAGCTGGAATCCGCCGGGCATGAAAGCTGGACTGGATTCATCGGCAAACACCGTGGCCTGCTCGCTGCTGAGCCAGTAGCGCTGGGTGGACGGATCGTGCATCACGAATCCTGCGGCGGCCTGACCGGCGAGCCATTCCCGGACGTAGCGTTCGCTGGTGCCGGTTCGTTGCGCCAATCCGGCCGAATCGATCGGACCCGCCTCAACCATCGCTTTGTAGAGACCGAGCCGATCGCCGATCAAAACCAGAGCCGCGCTCAGGGCGACGCCGAGCTCCCCGATCATTCTCTCGACCATTTGTTCGAGGTTGCTTTTCTCCACAGCCATCATAATCTCCCAAAAAAATACAGCCCAGTCCGATATTATTGAGACAATGAAAGTAAATTTCAAATATCTCAAGAGGCCTAAGAAGAATGTGGTCAAAATCCGCGGGCCGGCTTTGCACGCTTCTTCGAGAATGACGCATTTCTCCACAGATCGGGAACCGGTACTCTGATTAAGGTCGGCGCTGGACGCCGGTTCAGGTTGATTCTTCATGTCCGGGCTGAAGACTTCGATAGTTTCGGCGCGCTCAATGGCAGCGGCTGGCGCTGCGTTGCTGGTTTTGGTCATAGCCGCCAATGTCTGGGCGGGTCAGCGTATTGTCTCGCTGGCGCCGTCGATTACTGAAACTCTTTTCGCGATCGGGGCGGGACCGGATGTGGTGGGAGTGTCGCAATACTGCGACTACCCGCCCCAGGCACTCAAGCTGCCCAAGGTGGGCTCATTTTTGACTCCGAATCTGGAAGCTATCGTCGGATTGCGGCCGGCATTGATCGTTGGACTGGATACTTCATCCAATGATCGGGAGATCCGCGCCTTGCAGAGGATGGGATACCGGGTTTTGCTGGTTCATGACGATTCGCTCGACGGTATCTATGCAGGTATTCGGAGGATCGGCGAGACGACCGGCCATGCAGCGCAGGCGGATCAACTGCTTGGCTCGATACATGGCCGGATGCGCGCGATACGCCAGCAGCTGATCGGCGTGCCGCCGCGCAAGGTTCTGATGGTGGTTGGTCACGACCCGTTGGTGGCGGTAGGCGGCGGTTATCTTGATCAGCTTTTGCGGATGGCCGATTGCATCGACATCGGCGCCGGCCTGGGCGTGGAATGGCCGCGGCTGAGCATGGAGTACATTATCGCGACGGCGCCCGACGTAATTCTGGATGGCCAGATGGGAACCGATCCGCAGACTCCGGGCGGATTCTGGAGCCGTTATCCGAACATTCCAGCCGTCCGCAACCATCGGGTCTTCAGCTACCCCCAGAACCCGGTGCTGCACCCGGGCCCGCGCGTCGGACAAACTCTGGAGATTCTCGCCTCACTGACCCATCCCGAAGCCTTTGGACCGGCCAACAAGCGCTCCAGCACGCATCCACTATCTGATGGTTCAGGCGGATCATGACATCGCAATCGGCGCCCATCAGACTGCCGCCGCCCGATGCCACAGGTCAGCGGCCGGCCAGTGCCACCCCGGCGGCGCAGCCGTATCTGACCCGGGGACGGATGATTACGGTGCTTGGCGCGCTGACGGCAGTGCTGGCGGCCATATCCGTGCTGAGCCTGCTGTTTGGTTCCGTGAAGATTGACATGCTGCGGGCGCTTACCACGCCGGCTAGCCCCGATCACGCGATCCTGTTCGTGGCGCGGATGCCGCGCGTGCTGATGGGCGCGGTAGTGGGCGCGATTTTGGCGGCCGTCGGCGCGGCGTTGCAAGCGCTGGTGCGCAATCCGTTGGCGGAAGGCGGGACCCTGGGGATTTCCAGTGGCGCCGCCTTCGGCGCCGTCGTCGCACTGGTCCTGAGCTATCGCCTGGGCCTCGGACCCGGGGCGGTGCCGGTCGCGGGGTTCGTCGCCGCCCTGGTCTCGACCCTGGCGGTGTACCGGCTGGGCCAGATGCACGGCCGGGTTGAGCCGTTCAGTCTGCTGCTGGTCGGCGTAATCTTCAACACATTGTGGTCCGCGCTCATTCTGCTGATTAACAGCGTGGCGACTCTGTATCAGACCCGCAGCATCCTGTTCTGGCTGATTGGCAGTTTGGAAGCCCCAACCTACCGCGAGGTGATTGCCGTGGGCGCTCTGGGTCTGGCCGGATTTACGTGGCTGATGTGGCACGCGCGCGATATGAATTTGTTGAGTCTCGGCGACGAGCCCGCACACGATTTAGGAGTCGAGGTCGATGCGGTGCGCCGCGCGATTTTCATCGCCACGTCGCTGATGATCGGGGCCGCGGTCTCGGTCAGCGGGATGATTGGTTTCGTGGGCCTGATCGTTCCTCATATTGTGCGGCTGGCCTTCGGTGCCGACCACCGTTTGCTGCTGCCCGCCTCCTTCCTGGGCGGCGCTGCTTTCCTGGTCGCCGCCGATCTGCTGGCCCGAATCGTAATTGCACCGGCCGAGCTGCCCGTCGGCGTCATCACGGCGCTGTGCGGCGGACCCTTCTTCATCTACCTGCTGCGCCGCGCGGGCCATCAGGGCATCGCCGTATGAGCGGAAAGCAACCGGTGCTGGCGGCGCGCGGCGTGGTCGCCGGCTACCACCGACGCGCCGTCCTCAATGACGTCTCGATCGGGGTGGCACCCGGCGAACTGCTGGCGGTGGTCGGCCCCAACGGCGCCGGCAAGTCCACGCTGCTGAAGGTGCTCGGCGGCGCCATCAATCCTTACAGCGGTGTGGTCGAACTCGAAGGCCGCCGGTTGAGCGATTTCGATCGGCGTACGGTTGCGCGGCGGGTGGCGTCACTGGGGCAGGAAAGCAACTGTGCTTTCGCGTTCACCGTGATGGAGATGGTGCTGATGGGGCGCGCTCCCTATCTCGGCGCGTTACGCCTGGAGGGAGAAGGCGACGTAAAGATCGCCCGCGAAGCGCTGGAACATTTCGATCTGCTGCCGCTGGCCGCGCGCGCCATCAACGAGCTTTCCGGCGGCGAGCGCCGCCGCGTTTTTCTCGCCCGCGTGCTTGCCCAACAGCCAAAGGTGGCCCTGCTCGACGAGCCGACGGCGTTTTTGGATCTCAAGCACGTTGCCGACATTTTTGCGCGGCTTGCACAGATGCGCCATGAGCGCGAAATGGCGGTGATAGCCACCTTGCATGACCTCAATGCCGCCGCCCAGTATGCTGACCGGATTGCGCTGCTAAAGGAGGGCAAGGTTGTTGGTTGCGGCCGTCCGGAGGAGGTCCTGACCCGGGAAAATCTGCGGCTGGTCTACGAAACCGAGATCTATGTCGGGCGCAATCCGGCCAGCGGCGCCCTCGCGATTCTCTCGGCCGCGCATTGAAATGGATAGTGCCCGCCTTTGAAGGCGGGCCCTTCATCCTTTCAGCGGCGGTCGGTAGCCGCCGCTTCAGAGTGCAACGGCTCTATGCGACTTGCTTATGCGTTCTTCGATTCCAGGCGTTTGGTTTCATCCGCGACCTGGACCGGAATCTTCCTCTCGGTCAGCTCGGGTGGTAGCGGCGCCGACAACTCCAGCACGCCGTTGCGATAACTGGCTTTAATCTGGTCGGGCTGGATTCCCTTGGGCAGCGTCATGGACCGCTCGTAAAGCACGCTATGCTCGGCCTGACCATTGCGGTGCCGCTCGCGCGACGCCTTAATCGTAAGGGTGTCTCCCGCAAACGAGACATCGATTTGATTGGGATCGACACCGGGCAGGTCGAAGCGCATCACCAGTTTGCCGTCCTCGATATTGGATTCGCCGTGCGGCCATATCGGCGCGCTACTCTCCTGCATATCCTGGCCGAAGAACCGTTCGAACAGCCGGTCCATCTCCTGACGGAACCGATTCATTTCCTGAAACACCGACCATCCGGAACTCCAAGGTTCCCACGACCATCCAGAGGACCAAGGCTGAAGTTCACCCAGCATCTCAGATTCACCTCCTTTCGTTCTGCTCAGGTGTATCAAGCCTTCCAAGCGAAAAAATAAATCGGTTGGCGCCGCCGTCAAGAGGGTCGGAATTAAAAACCGCAACCGCATCAGCAAAAGGCCGTCGATCTGCGCGTGATCCAGGCATGTTGCAGATCACCGAGCGCTGAACTCTTCGCCCAGCACATCGGCGCGCCCGTCGCTAAAGCTGGAGACGGCGCAGGCGCAGCGAGTTGGCGATTACCGAAACCGAGCTGAAGCTCATCGCGGCGCTTGCGATCATCGGGCTCAGCAGCAGGCCCAGCTCCGGGTACAGGACGCCGGCGGCGATCGGCACCCCCAGCGCGTTGTAGATGAAGGCGAAGAACAGGTTCTGGCGGATGTTGCGCATGGTCGCGCGGCTCAGGCGGCGGGCCTTGACGATACCGCGCAGGTCGCCCTTGACCAGTGTGATGCCCGCGCTTTCCATCGCCACGTCGGTGCCGCTGCCCATCGCGATTCCCACCTGCGCCTGCGCCAGCGCCGGCGCGTCGTTGATCCCGTCGCCGGCCATCGCCACCACCAATCCCTGCTCCTGCAATTTTTTGACCTCGAGCGCCTTCTGATCAGGCAGCACTTCGGCGCGAACTTCGTCGATACCGAGCTTGCGCGCGACCGCCGCCGCCGTGGTCGCGCTGTCGCCGGTAAGCATCACGATTCGCACTCCATCGGCTCGCAAGGCGCGAACAGCTTCGGGCGTTGAGGCCTTGATCGGATCGGCAACCGCGATCAGACCTGCCGGTGCGCCGTCAAGCGCGATCATCATGACCGTGTTGCCCTCGCGGCGCAGCTCTTCAGCGCGTTTGTCGAGAGCCGCCGCGTCGATGTCCAGCGCCTTCAGCAGCGCCGCGGTTCCCACGGCCACCACTCGGCCATCAACTCGGCCCGTCACTCCCTGGCCGGTTGTCGATTTGAAATCGGAGGCCACCATCGGCGTGATACCGCGAGCGCGCGCGCCTTCGACAATGGCCGCAGCCAATGGATGTTCACTTGCCAGTTCGAGACCGGCGGCAACACCGAGCAGATAGGACTCATCCAGGTTTTGCAGGGTGACAATCGACGCCAGCCGCGGCTTACCCTCGGTGAGAGTTCCGGTCTTGTCAACTACCAGCGTATCGACCTTTTCCAGCACTTCGAGCGCGGCAGCGTCGCGCACCAGCACGCCCGCGGTCGCGCCCTTGCCCGTGGCCACCATGATCGCCATCGGGGTGGCCAAACCCAACGCGCATGGACAGGCGATGATCAGCACCGCGACTGCGTTTACGATCGCGTAGCCGAGACTGGGTGCGGGACCGGCGAAATACCATCCGATGAAGGACAGGGCGGCAACCACTATCACCGCCGGGACGAAGTAGGAAGAAACAACGTCGGCCAGACGCTGAATCGGCGCGCGGCTGCGCTGGGCTGCCGCAACCATCCTGATGATTTGCGCGAGCAGCGTTTCGGCGCCAACGCGCTCGGCGCGCATCACCAGGGCGCCAGTGCCATTGACGGTCGCGCCGATGACGCGGTCGCCCTCACGCTTTTCCACTGGAACCGGCTCGCCCGTGATCATCGACTCGTCGACGGAACTTGCGCCTTCGAGCACTATACCGTCAACCGGAATCTTCTCCCCAGGGCGCACCCGCAGCCGGTCACCGGCCACGATCCGGTCGATCGGGATATCTTCTTCCGTGCCGTCCTCGCGAATGATGCGCGCAAACTTGGGCGCCAGCCCCAGCAGCGCCTTGATCGCGTTGCCCGTCTGGCTGCGGGCGCGCAGCTCAAGCACCTGTCCCAGCAGCACCAGCGCGGTGATGACCGCCGCGGCTTCGAAGTAGTTGGGCACCACGCCGGATTCATGCAAGGAGGCCGGAAACAATCCGGGTGCGAGCGTGGCCGCGACGCTGTACAGATAGGAAATGCCCACACCGAGCGAGATCAGCGTGAACATGTTGAGGTTGCCGCTGCGCAGCGACGCCCCTGCGCGGACGAAAAACGGCCATCCCGCCCATAACACGACGGGCGTCGCCAGCGCGAACTGCAGCCATTGGCGGTAGTGCGGCGCAAACAGCGGCACGCCCAAATCGGGCAGCATCGCCAGCGCGAGGACGGGCAAGGCAAACGCCGTCGCAAACCAGAACCGGCGAGTCATGTCGATCAGTTCGGGATTGGGCGCCTCGACCGCCGTCGTCACGCGCGGCTCCAGCGCCATCCCGCAGATCGGACACGCGCCTGGTTCGCTCCGGATCACCTCGGGATGCATCGGGCAGGTGTATTGTGTCGATAGGGCCGCTTCCGGCACCACCGAAGGTCGATCCGTTTGGACGGGCGCCGCGGCCGGTTGTAGATACCTGTCGGGGTCGGCGCTGAACGATTCGACGCAATGCACGGAGCAGAAGTAGTAGTTGCGTCCGCGATGCTCCAGGTGGCCGGCCGCATCGGCGGGATCGACGTCCATCCCGCATACGGGATCGACGTGCGTCGAGCTTGCTGCGGGTGGCTCGCTGAGGGTCTGGTCTTCAGAAGCCATGACCTTTATTTTAGCCGCGGCGCGTCCACAATGCGCGCTCCCGGAAGACCGGCGCCAATCAGGCCCGGTGTCCGCGGCTTGCGATTGCCCGATCGATCGAAAGCGCGCCGGCTCCATTAATGACCAGCGCGATACAGATCGCAATTACCAGCAGATGGTACTCGAAGCCCTCGCCCTTTTTGTTGCCAAACCAGTTCATGAACAGGCCGAATTTCCAATGCACCAGGTAAACAGCGCCGATCATGTCTGCGGCGATGCCTAAGGCCGCGATTCGCGTCAGAAAACCGACGATCAAGCCGAGGCCGCCTAGAAACTCCGCGGCGAACACACAACCAGCCAGCGGCGCCGGGATGTGCATCTGATGCGTGAACATGTGGAAGCTTTGAAGCAGCGTCATCCCCCCGAACCATCCCAACACCTTTTGCGAACCATGCAGAAACATGATGACGCCCAGGACCAGCCGGAGAACCAGAGATGACACTCCGCCATTGGTTCTGAACAGAGCCATATAGAGCCTCCTGCAAAATTTCGCCGGCCGGCAGCGCGGTGCTCGGCCCGAATTTATGTTTAGCCCAGTTCAGCGCGCATCTGCCGCCATGCGGCGCGGATTTCCTCCACGGATCCCTCATCTTCGATGGTCGAGATGTCGCCCGGGTCGCGTTCGAGAATCACCGCCTTGAGCACGCGCCGCATGATTTTGCCGCTGCGAGTTTTGGGCAAAGAACTGACAAAGTTGATGTCGCCGATGACCGCGACCGGACCCAGTTGACGGCGCACCACGTCGCGGCATTCCTGGGCCAACTGGGGCGAAGCCTGATAGCCGGGTTTGAGCGCGACGAACGCCACCAGCACCTCGCCCCGCAGTTCGTCGGGACGCCCAGTGACGCCGGACTCGGCAACGGCAGGATGCTCCAAAAAGGCTGTCTCGACCTCGACGGTTCCAATCCGATGGCCGGCGATCTTGATAATGTCATCGGCGCGCCCGCTGAACCAGATATAGCCGTCTTCATCCAGATGAGCGGCGTCGCCGGTGAAGTAAACCCCCGGTATCTGTGACCAGTAATCGCGCTCGTAGCGCTTGGCGTCATTCCAGATGGTTGGCGTCAGACCGGGGAACGGCCGCGTGATGACCAGCAGCCCTTTTTCGCCGGGCTCGCAGCGTTTGCCGTCCAGGGTACGTATTTCGACTTCGAATCCGGGCATCGCCACGCCTGCCGAGCCGGGTTTGATCGGGAGCATGTGGATGCCGTACGGGTTGCCCATCACGGGACCGCCGGTTTCGGTCTGCCACCAATGGTCCATCACTGGAACGCGGTCATGGAATAGGTCCTTCTGAAGCCATTTCCAGGCTGGCGCGTTCAGCGCCTCGCCCGCGCAGAATACGCGCTCGACGCTATCCAGATTGAAACCGCGGGCCGGTTCCGTCCCCGACTTCATCAGCATCCGTACGGCGGTTGGTGCCGTGAATACCCCCGTAACGCGATTTTCCGCCACAATCCGGTAGAAAGTTTCGGGGCCCGGATGGTCCAATGCGCCCTCATAGGCGATAGTGGTGCATCCGACGAGCAGCGGCGCGTAAACGATATAACTGTGGCCGACTACCCATCCGATGTCTGAAGTGGACCACCAAACGTCGTTTTGTTTCATCCCGAAGCACCATGACGCTGTCGAGCGGATTCCGACCTGGTATCCGCCATGGCTGTGAACGGCGATCTTGGGGCTCGCGGTAGTGCCCGAAGTCGCCAACAGATAGGCGGGCTCGTTAGCTTCCATCGGCTCGAAGCCGTCAGGATGGCCCTCACCCGCCCGCACAAAATCCTCCCACAGAATGTCCCTGCCGGGCTTGAGGTCGGGCGGTGGATTGCCGCGCGCCAGCATCACCACCTTTTCGATCGGCGATCCGCGCTCTGCGAGCGCCGATTTGGCCAGTTTCCAAAGGTCTACGTGGTTGCCTTTGCGTGTGGTGTGATCGGCCGTGATCAGCACGCGCGCGCCCGCCAGACGGCATCGCTCGGCCAGCGCGCCACTGCCGAAGCCAGCGAACACCACCAGATGGCTGGCGCCGATGCGGGTGGTCGCGAGCATCATCATGATCGCCTCGGGCATCGTGGGCATGTAGATCGCGACGCGGTCTCCGCGGTTTACACCCAACGCCCGCAGGGCGGCGGCCAATCGCTTCACCTCGGCCAGCATTTGGGCATAGGTGAAGACGCGGCGAGCACCGTTCTCGTGCTCGGCAATAAGCGCGGTGCGGCCGCCGTTGCCGCGCTCGACCTGAAGATCGAGGCAGTTGTAGCTGATGTTGGTAGTCGCGCCGCTAAACCATCGAAAGGTCGGCGGTTCCCATTCCAGCACCCGATCCCAGGTACGGAACCAGAACACCTCGCGCGCCGCCCTGGCCCAGAAGGCTTCAGGGTCATTGCGTGCTTCGTGCTGCCAGCGTTTATAGATAGCGCTTACTACTTCCATCTCGACCCTCCATCTCTGCGCATGAGAATAGTGCGGGAACCGGGATTCGCAACAGAGTGCCGGTTTGCCGCCAAGGTGCTTGCGTCGATTGATCGGCGTAACTTCGGATGCGGTTTGTGCGATCTGTTTTCGGTGAAAAACCCATGTCGGCATGGAACCGGGTGGCGTGGGAGCCGTGGTCGCCAAGCCGCGGACCGCCTATCTCCACCTGTTTTCTATCCGTGTCGGTCAATCAAACCTGAAATGGCAGCGATGCAGGCAGGCCGCCATGACTTCTAAAGTCGCGTTGCAGGCCGCCCCAATCTCGCGCGACGCCTACCCTACCCTGCGATCGGACGATATGATGCGAGCTGCTATCTCGCGATGAACGATGGTAAGAGCGCCAGCGGCGCACCGCGCCGAATCCTGATCGTGCTGATGGGATCGATCGGCGATGTGGTGCGCGCCCTGCCCCTGCTCGGACGACTGCGCAAAGCCTATCCGCACGCGTATATCGCATGGGCGGTCGAGCCCAAATCCGCGCCGATTCTCGAGGATCATCCGTGGCTGGACGACATGATCATTTATGACCGCACGCGCGCGCCGTGGAGTTTTCCTTCTTTTTTGCGCCGTTTGCGAGCGGGACGCTTCGATTTGGTGCTGGACCTGCAAAGACATCTCAAGAGCGGGCTGGCCGGATGGATTTCAGGGGCGCCCGATCGCGTTGGCTTTTCCACCGCCAATAGCAAGGAATTCAATCACTGGTTTTCCACTCGCCAGGTGCCGGCACAACCCAACCTGCGGCTGAAGCTGCTACAGTACCAGAGCTTTGGCGATGCTCTGGGAATAAATGCGGCGCCCATTGAATTCGGCCTCGAGCCCGCCGATCATAAGCTGCGGCACGCGGCGGAACTGATCGGCGATACCTCGCGTCCGCTGCTGGGCGTGATCCTGGGCTCATCGTGGGAGAGCCGGATTTATTTTCCGCAATCCATCGCCGAAGTTATCCGCCAACTGCATCAACGTCATGGTCTGACGCCGGTGTTGATCGGCGGACCAGAGGATCGGGCGCTGGCAGACGCTGTGCGGCGTCATTTCGACAATGCGGATGTCATCGACCTGGCGGGACGAACCCGCTTGAAAGATCTCCCCGCCATCTTTCGCCTTTGCCGCGTCGCCTTCGGGCCCGATTGCGGCCCGATGCATATCGCCGCGGCAGTGGGATGTTCAATCGTGTCCCTGTGGGGCTCGACCGCGCCGCAGCGCTCGGCGCCATGGGGCTTTGCCGATCTCGCAATCAAGGCCGAAATACCGTGCCATCCATGCTACCTGCGCCGATGCCCCATCGATCGCGAATGCATGCGGCGGATTCAACCCGCCGCGGTAGTCGCGGCGGTGGAGAGGGCGCTGGCGGCCTCGGCTTTGGCCACTTGATGGGTGCCGATCCAATCACGATCCACGGCTGGCGCATCGATGCCGTCGGCCAATGGTTGACCAACGATCGGCAGTTGTTTGAGGCCGCTGCAAGCCAGGCAGTGCGCACGATTGAAGGCACTGAGGGCTGCCTGTACCATCGCTCACGGCACGCGATGACTTATTTGACGCAAATTTCCGGTCCAGATGGCAATCCGGTGGAAGTGTACATCAAAGCCTATAATGCTCCGGGGCGAGCTGCAGCATTGAAGGAGATGATGCGGGGCGGGCGCGCCGGTAACGTGATGCGCATGACCGCGGCGCTGCGTCGCGCGGGATTTTCGACCCCGGCCTTGCTGCTGGCCGGAACCCATCGGAGCAGCAAAATGACGATGGTGGCAGCCGCGCGCGCAGACGGGATCTCCCTGCCTCAACTGCTCGCTGATTGTCAGTCCGCGGCGTCGCCGATGCGCAAACGCAGGTTGCTGGGTGCGCTCGGCAGCGAAGTCGCCCGGCTCCATCGCTGCGGTTTTATCCACGGCGACCTGACCCCGTTCAATATCTTCGTCGTGTCGGGCGAGCCGCCGCGTTTTATCTTCCTGGACCACGACCGCACGCGCCGCGCATTTCCGGCGGGACGGCGCTATCGGCAACTGCGCAACCTCGTGCAGTTGGGACGGTTTGACCTGGCTGGGATTTCCAACACGGACCGTCTGCGGGTTTTCCACGCGTATGCAGCCGCAATGCAGCTTAGGCGGGCGCGCGCGATAGGACGCCGGGTCGGATCGATGCTGGCCCGGCGCAGGCGGCGTGACGCCAGCTGAAAGGATTTTCTTGGTCTATGGCGGAGCAGGTTAAAATTTCCGTCGTGATGCCGGTCTATAATGAGGCCGCCACTCTCACCCAGGCCATCCAGCGCGTGCTCAACTGCGGCTTTGACTGCGAGGTAATCGCCGTCGATGACGGTTCGACCGACGGCACCCGCGAGCTGCTCAAGAACTACCACGACCCGCGCGTGCGATGCTTCTTTCAGGCCGTCAATCGTGGCAAGGGCGCGGCGCTGCGGCTGGGTTTCGCCGCGGCGCACAATGATATCGTGGTGGTGCAGGACGCCGACCTCGAATACGACCCCCGCGACTATCACGCCCTGCTGCAGCCGCTGATCGACGGCCGCGCCGATATGGTGTATGGATCGCGCTTCCTGGGCGGACCCCATCGCGTGCTGTTTTTCTGGCATTACGTGATCAACCAGGGGCTAACGCTGCTGGCCGACGCGCTTTGTAATTTGAACCTCAATGACATGGAAACGGGGATGAAGGCGTTCCGGCGCGACAAGCTCGCCACCCTGACGCTTACCGCCAACCGTTTCACCTTCGAACCCGAAATCACGGTCAAGGCCGCGCGCGCCGGATGGCGAATTTACGAAGTACCGATTTCATACTCGGGGCGCACCTACGCCGAAGGAAAAAAAATCGGCTGGCGCGACGGTCTCGCCACCATCGCCGCGCTGCTGTACTACCGGATTTTCGATTGAACCACTGCCTGCGGACCAAGCAGTCAGTCGGGATTGGTCTATGAGAACGGCCGCCCAAGACCATCCTCTGCGTATTATCGGCGTCGATCCGGAGCGCCGGTTTGCGGGTGGCGAGAGCCAAGTGCTGGGGCTTTCGTTGGAATTGCTCAAGCTGGGGCACGACGCGCGGTTGCTTTGCGACCCTGAAGGTCTGCTATGGCAGCGCGCACGCGGGGCCGGTGTGGTCTGCCATCCATTAAAGATTCGCAACGCGCTGGATTGCGTCGCCGGCATGAAACTGCGCGGCTTTCTTTCGCGCAATCGCTTCGACGTGGTCCATTTCCACACCTCGCGAGCCCATTCGATGGCGCCGTTCGCCGCCGGGATGGCCGGCGCCCTGATCGTTACGCGGCGAATGGATTACGTGCCCAACCGCCTGTTCGCGCCCTTGCTGTATAACCACGCGGTTGATGGGGTAGCAGCGATTTCCCGGGAAGTGGCGAGGGCGCTGGTCAGCGGCGGCGTCTCCTCCGAGCGCATCACCCTGATTCCCAGCGGGGTTGATTGCGACCGGTTCCATCCGCCGACCGCGGAGCAAAGTGCCGCGGCACGCACCCAGCTGGGTTTGGCTCCCGGCGATGTAGCGATCGGGGCGATTGGAGCCTTGGAACCGCGCAAAGGCCATCGGTATCTGCTCGATGCGCTGGGGCGGTTGTCTCAACACCGCGCAATTCGGGCATATATCGCGGGCGATGGCTCTCAGCGCGCGGCGCTGCAGGAGCAGGTCCATTGCCTCGGATTCACTAATTCGGTGGTTTTTTTGGGTAGCATCGCGGATCCGCTCACGCTATTTTGGGCCATCGACATCTTCGTTCAGCCTTCGGTCATGGAAGGGCTGGGCGTGGCGTTGTTGGAGGGGATGGCCTGTGGGCTGCCGGTGGTGGCAAGCCGCGCAGGCGGGATGACGGAAGTGATCGAAGATCGACACGACGGGCTGTTGGTCCCAGCGGCGGACGCGGCCGCATTGGCGCAAGCTCTGGCGGAATTGGCCCGCTCGCCCGACCTGCGCTCCGCTTTGGGTTCGCAAGCCCGCGTCAAGGCGGTACGGGACTTCAGTCTGAGCACGATGGCAAACAGGACCCTGGCGCTGTATCAATCCGTTCTGGCAAGGAAGCGGGGCAAATGCGCAGCATGACCGGCTTTGGCCGCGCCCGGCTGGAGCGCGGAGATTTCCAGGTACAGGCCGAGGTGCGTTCACTGAATCAGCGCTTTTTGGAGGTCAAGTTCAACCTGCCGCGCGGATGGAATGAGCGGGAGAGCGAGTTTCGCAAGCTGATTGGCGCCGTCGCCGAGCGCGGACGAATCGAAGTCAGTATCCGCAGCACCGGACCCAAAGCCGCCGGGCGGCTGATTGTCAACGACAGACTGGCCCGCTCCTATATCGAGGAACTGCGCGCACTCAAAAAACGCCTCGCGCTCGATGGCGAGCCCGGCCTCGATGCGCTGCTTAGCCGCCCGGAGATTTTCCAGGTCGTCGAGCAGGAGACCGATCTCGGTTCCGAGATTGCCCTGGGGCGCAAAGCGCTGCAGTTGGCACTCAAGGCGATGGACGCGGAGCGCGTGCGGGAGGGCAAAAGCCTCAAACGCGACCTGTCCTCCCGCCTGGCAAAGATCCAGGCCCATACCAAACAGATCGGGCGGATAGCCGAAGAGTCGCGCCAGGCGATCGTCGCCGGCTTTCAAAAACGCGTCCGCGAGCTTTTGGCGCAGACGAACAGCGATGACTTGAAGCTGGTGGAGGAAAAGCGCCTGTACGAGGACGCCGCCTTTGCCGCCCAGCGCGCCGATATCAGCGAGGAACTCGCCCGCCTCAAGGCTCATTTGCAGGCACTGGGTGAGCTGTTCTCGCGCGAGGGCGCGGTCGGCAAGGAGATCGAATTCTGGCTCCAGGAGGTGGGACGCGAAGTCAATACGGTTGGCTCCAAATCGCAGCACCCGGCGCTGTCGCGTCTGACGGTGGCAATCAAGGGAGAGTTGGAAAAAATGCGCGAACAGGTACAGAACATCGAATGAGTCCGTGGTTGAACATGGGCCGCCGGCCATCCCCGGCAAGCGGATTCCCTGTTTTCGCCGACTGTCCATGCCAGGAGGCTCTTTCGAGCACGAGCCGTGTTCGATAGACTTTAAGATGAATTTGGTATTACCTCTGCGGCGTGGAATTATCTTTATAGTTTCGGCGCCGTCAGGCGCGGGTAAGACGACGCTTTCGCGTGCCGCAGTACGGGAAATCGGTGGGTTGACGCCGTCGGTTTCACTCACGACCAGACGCCCCAGGAACGGCGAAGTCGAAGGGATAGATTATCGTTTTGTGAGCGAGGAGGACTTTCAACGACGGGTTGACGCCGGCCAATTGGCCGAATGGGCGCGCGTGTTCGACGCCTGCTATGGCACTCCGCGCCAGCCCTTGGACGAGGCTATCCGCGAGGGCCGCGACATGCTGCTGGACATCGACGTCCAGGGCGCGCGCAGCCTGACCGCGCGCTATCCCGACGACACCGTTACTATCTTCGTCTTGCCGCCCAGCTTCGAGGAACTGGAAGAGCGCCTGCGCGGGCGCGGCACCGAAAGCGAGCAGGCGATCGCCGGCCGCCTCAAACGCGCTCGCGACGAGTTCCGCGCCTATCCCCAATACGACTACCTGATCGTTAACGCCGACCTGGCCGACTCGCTGCGCCAGTTGGACGCCATTGTGAAAGCTGAACGCTTGCGGGTTGCGCGCCTGCGCGAGGAGATCGCGCCGTGGAAGAGTTAGCGGAACCCGCCAGACACAACGACCAGCTCGAGGAACTAGTCAGTCGGGTGCGCTCGTACAATCCGCACGCCGACGAAGCCCTGATCCGCCGCGCCTACGAATATTCCGCCCGGATGCATCGCGGCCAGAAACGCATGTCGGGCGAGCCTTACGTCATCCACCCGCTCAACGTCGCGCTGATCATCGCGCAACTCAAACTGGATGTTCCCTCGATCGTCACCGGATTGCTCCACGACGTGGTCGAGGATACCAGCGTTTCGCTGGCCGAAATTCAGGCGTTGTTCGGCGACGAGATCGCCACGCTGGTGGACGGCGTAACCAAGGTTTCGAAAATCACGTTTCAGAGCCGCGAGGAGAAGCAGGCCGAGAATTTCCGCAAGATGATCATCGCGATGGCGCAGGATATCCGCGTCGTGCTGATCAAGCTGGCCGACCGCCTCCATAACATGCGCACGCTCGACCATCTGGCCCCCGACCGCCAGATCGAGATCTCGCGCGAGACCATCGAAATCTATGCGCCGCTGGCCCATCGCCTGGGCATCTACTGGCTGAAATCGGAACTGGAAGACGCCGCGCTGCGCTACGTCGATCCCGCCGGCTACCAGATGCTCAAAGCCTTCGTCGCCAAGACCAGGGTCGAGCGCGAGCAATATATCAAGGCGGTGATCGAGATCCTCGGCCAGCGTCTGGCCGATTCAGGCGTCAAGGCTCAGGTTACCGGGCGTCCCAAACACTTCTATTCGATTTACGCCAAGATGCAGAGCGAGGGACTGGCCTTCGAGGAGATTTATGACGTGGTCGCCTTCCGCATCCTGGTCGATTCGGTGCGCGAATGCTACGAGGCGCTCGGCGTGGTGCACGCCAACTGGAAGCCGGTGCCGGGCCGCTTCAAGGATTACATCGCGCTGCCCAAAATCAACATGTACCAGTCGCTGCACACCACCGTAATCGGCCCGCGCGGGCAGCGCATGGAAGTGCAGATCCGCACCCATGAGATGCATCGGGTGGCCGAGGAAGGAATCGCAGCGCACTGGAGCTACAAGGAAGGCAACGGCCATCTGTCGCAGCAACAGACCGAGCGCTTCGCCTGGCTGCGACGGCTGATCGAATGGCAGCAGAATGTCAAGGACCCCCAGGAGTTCCTCTCCACCGTCAAGGAAGACCTGTTCCCCGAAGAGGTTTTCGTCTTCACGCCCAAGGGCGACGTGCTCGACTTTCCACGCGGCGCCACGATCGTCGATTTCGCCTACCGCATCCATTCCCAGGTCGGCAACCATCTGGTTGGAGCGCGAGTTAACGGGCGGATGGTCCCGTTGCGCTACAAGCTGGCGTCGGGCGACACCGTTGAAGTGCTGACCTCGGACAAGCAGGTACCGGGCAAGGACTGGCTCAACTGGGCCGCCACCGCGCGCGCCAAAAGCCGCATCCGCCAGTGGCTGCGCGCGCAGGAATCGCAGCGCTCCATCCAGGTCGCGACCGCGATGCTGGACCATGAACTGCAGCAGTTGGGGCTCTCGCTCAACCAGTTAAAGCGCGAGGGCCGGCTCGATCAGGCGGTCAGGGAATTTTCGACCAGGGATGTCGATACGCTGCTGGCGCAGGTCGGTTACGGCATCATCTCAGCCGGGCAGCTGCTGACCAAAATTCTGTCGCCCGATGAACTCAAGGCCTATCGCGGTGAAAAGCCGCTCCAGGTTCCCACCGAGCGGCCCGCGCGGGAAGCGCGCAAGGCCGTCGGCGGCGGCGTCGTGGTGTCGGGACTGGGCGACGTGATGGTGCGCTTCGCCCATTGCTGCAACCCGCTGCCCGGCGAGCGCATCACCGGATTCATCACCCGCGGGCGCGGCGTCACGATCCATCTGGTCGGATGCCCGCGCGCGCTGGAGACCGACCCGCAACGGCGTATTCCCGTGGTATGGAAAGACGGCGAAGAGAGCCCCCATCCGATCCGGCTCGAGGTGCTGTGCGTGGACAAGCCCGGTGTGCTCGCCGCGATCACGAAGAACATCGCCGCTGCCGGCATCAACATCACCTCTGCGCAGGTGAAAAGCACCGACGTCAACCGCCGTTCCTCCTCGCTGTTCGAACTCAACGTCACCAGCGCACGCCAACTGAACAACCTGATGCATTCCATCGCCGCGATCGACGGTGTGCTGAAGGTTACGCGCATCGGCCAACACAATGGCAATCGTTCGGGCTGACCCGGTACAATCGTTGTCATGAAGCGGGCGATCCAAACCCATGCGGCGCCGGCCGCCGTCGGACCGTACTCCCAGGCAATCGAGCAGGACGGCTGGATTTTCTGTTCCGGGCAGATCGCGCTGGAACCGGGATCGGGCAGGATGGTCGAGGGTGGCATCGAGGCGCAGACGCGACGCGTGATGGAGAATCTGCGCGAGGTGCTGATCGCCGCCGGGGCCAGCCTGCGCGACGTCGTGAAAACGACGATCTTCCTGACCGATCTGGCCGACTTCGAAACCGTCAATCGCATCTACAGCGAGCATTTCGAGCAGCCCTACCCAGCCCGCTCGACGGTGCAGGTCCCCGCATTACCCAGAGGCGCCCGCGTCGAGATCGAAGCGATCGCGCGCAAAGCTGACACCTCTGCCTGATGTCTGTTTGGTCCGCGGCTTCGCATGTTTATGGCGAAGCCGCGGACATCGAAATTAGACCCAAAAAGTCGTTTTGGCGGTGCCCGCCGCTAATATCCGCGCTTGGCGTCAACCACGTTGAGCAGTTGCTGCCCATTGGCGAAACGGCGCAGGTTTTCCGCAAACACCCGGCAGCAATCTTCCTGGTAACTGACGCTGGGGCCGGAGGAATGGGGAGTCAGGATCACCTGTTCCATGTTCCATAAAGGATGATCGGGCGGCAGCGGTTCGGGCACCATCACGTCGAGCGCGGCGGCGGCCAGCCGCTTGTTGTTCAGGGCGTCGATCAGCGCGTCCTGATCGATTACTTCGCCGCGCCCGACGTTGACCAGGCACGCGGTAGGTTTGGCGGCGGCAAACTCGCGCGCGCCGAGAAAGTTGCGAGTCTGCGGAGTCAGGGGCAGCGTCACCACTATAAAATCGCTCAGCCCGACAATCTCGGCGCGCTGATCCGGACCGAACCAGCGGCTGGGGATACGCCCTTGCGGGTCGCCGACGCCGGGGAATCCGAAACGTGGATCGGCGTGCGCGTTCGGGTCGCGCTTGAGCGCCATCACTTCCATCCCGAAGGCTTGCGCCAGCCGCGCCGCCTCGCGCGCGATCGGCCCGTATCCAATCATGCCCGCGACCTTGCCGCGCAGGCTGTCGGCATTGCCGAAGTAGTAGCCCAACCCGATCCATTCGCGCCGCGTCTGCGCCCGAATCGACGCATGGTACCGATGCGAGTACGCCAGCATCGCCATCAGGATGTACTCGCCGATCATGGACGCCTGGGCGCCGCTGGTATTGGTCAGCACGATCGGGCTGTCGTCGAACATGCCGGTGCGCAGCACGTAATCCAGTCCGGCCGCCATGCAATGGAGCCACTTAAGCCGCGGCGCGCGGGCGATCAGATCCTTGGGGATCGTATAGGTGAGCATCACGTCGCAATCGTGCAGATGCGGCGCCATCACCTCGGAGTCGAACATGGACTTGGCTTTGCGCTCCGGCACCTGGGTGGGATCGACCAGATCGGCGCCGGGGCAGGCCTCCATGATCAGCTTGCGTTGCGACGCGGTAAGCACGAAAGTCGATACAATTTTCATAGCCAAATGATCGCCACCATGGACGCGGCGTCAAGCTGATGAGGAAACCGAGATGGCCAAACCGCTTGAGGGAATCAAAGTTCTGGAAATCGGGCAGGAAATCCAGGGACCGTTTGCGGCCTTGTTCCTCGCCGACCTGGGAGCCAGCGTAACCAAGATCGAGAAGCGCCGCACCGGGGATCCAAGCCGCTGGATGTTTCCCAAAATGATCGGCGGCGCCGAGGCGAAAAATCCCAAGGTCTCGCACTACTTCATCGCGATGAACCGCGGCAAACGCAGCGTCACGCTGAACCTGAGAAAGCCCGAGGCGATCGAGATCATCAAGCGGCTGACCGCCGCCTACGACGTCCTGCTCACCAACTATCGTCCGGGCGTGCTGGACCGCCGCGGACTGGGTTTCGAGGAACTGCGGAAAGTAAATCCCAGAATCATTTTCGGTCAGGCCAGTTCATGGGGACCAAAAGGACCGTGGACGACGCGCCCCAGCCGCGACATCCTGGCGCAGGCGGCGGCCGGTCTGATGGCCAAGACGGGGATGCCGGATGATCCGCCAATTCCGGCCGGCGCCTTTATCGCCGATCATTCCGGGGGGCTTAGCCTGGCGGCGGGAATCATGGCCGCGCTGTTCGCCCGCGAGCGCACCGGGCAGGGCCAGCGCGTGGATGCGTCGATTTACGGCACGCTCATCGCGATGCAGAGCCTGGAGATCAACTATACTTCCGTCAGTGGGCTGGAGACGCAGCGCGCCGCCCGCGGCCATCAGTTCATGCGCGGCGGCATGTACAGCGCGTTCCGCACCAAAGACGGATACATCTGTATCGCGGGCGTGCACGACAAGCTGTGGCATTCGTTCTGCCGCATCACGGGAATCGAGCACCTCGAACACGACCAGGAAATTTCGGCCAACGTGGTGCGCAATTTCCAGGGCTATCGCATCCAGAAAATCATGGATGAGATTTTCCCCACGCGCACGACCCGCGAATGGCTGGACGATTTCGTCAAGGCCGACATCCTCGCCACCGAGGTAGCCGATTATAAGCAGCTCCTGCAAAGCGAGCAGGCGCACGTCAACGGCTATCTGCGCCACATGGACCATCCCGAAGCCGGCCCGATCACGGTCGTGGGCTGCCCGGTGTCCGTCGGCGGCGAACCCGATCTGCACGCCGCCCCGCCGCCCGAACTCGGCCAGCATACGGAAGAGGTGCTGCTCGAAGCCGGCTACGGATGGGAGGAGATTGATAAGCTGCGCGAATCGGAAGTTATCTAGCGTGGCACGAAGCTGGCTTACGGCGCTGGTTTCCCCAAACAAAACCCCCGCACGTCGACGATGCAGATGCATTGCCATCGCCTGATTCACATCTACAAAGCCGAGGTCAAGTAAGACCGCATGACCGCCGACGAGTACCGCCATATGGCGAAAAAGGCGGGAAAGTCCGGCTAGCGCGAGAAGCCTCGGGCCGATTCGCGTTGACCTATGGCGGCGCGGGCGCGTAGAGTCGGATTGGGAGGAACGGCGATGCTGCGACTCTTTGACTACAAGCTTTGACCCTATGTGCGCAAAACGCGCATCGCCCTTTTGGAAAAAGGGCTTCAATGGGAAACCACGTGGCTCGATCTCGCCAAGGGCGAGCAGAAAAAGCCCGAGTACCTGAAGATCAATCCGGTCGGCAAGGTGCCGGCGCTGATCGACGATGGAGTCGTGGTCCACGACTCGACCATCATCAATGAGTACCTCGAAGACAAATATCCGTCACCGCCGCTGCTGCCCAAGGATCCGGCCATGCGCGCCCGCGCGCGCTCGTTCGAGGACTACGCCGACGCTTACCTGGCGCCTTCGCTGTTCAAGATCCTGATGAACCTGCGCAAGCCGGAAGCCGAGCGCGACCAGGAGAAAATCAGGGAGGGCGAGCGCGAGATGCGCGACCATTTCGCCTTCCTCGATCGCGAACTCAACGGCCGCCAGTTCTTTGCCGGGATGCTGAGCCTGGGCGACATCTCCTTCGCGCCGCCCCTGGCCAACTACGAGCGCGCGGGATATAAAATCGGACCCGAATTTCCCCACCTGAGGGCGTGGTGGGAGCGGATGAAGTCGCGGCCGAGTTTTGCCCGCAGCCTGCCGCCCGACTGAAGCTTTACGCCGCCCCGCAACCGCAGTAATGGAGAGGGATGGCGAAGCAACCGCTGGGCAGGCTTGATCATATCGGGATCGCGGTCAGGAGCATCGATCAGGCGCGCAAGTTCTTCGAAGAAATCCTCGGCGCGCGCTTTCTGCATGAATCCGCGCGCCCCGAGGACGGCTTTCGCGTCGTCAACTTCGAACTGAACAACGTCATCATCGAATTGATCGAGCCCGTCGGCGAAGATTCCTTCGTCCGGAAATTCATCGACAAACGCGGCGAGGGGATGCATCATCTCACCTTCAACGTCCCCGACGCGCGCGAGCGGGTAGCGCAACTGAAAGCTCAGGGAGTGCGGATCGTGGACGAGCGCGAATGGCCCGATTCGTTCGAGGCCTTCATCTCGCCACGCTCTTCACATGGAGTGCTGATCCAGATCGGGTCGGGCTTTCCGACTCTGTCCGACCATCCGCAATGGTACGCCAAACGCGACCAAGCATCCGATGGCGCAAACGGAGGCGATTCAATGAATACCGCCGAGGAAATTGAACAGCTCAGACTGGTGGCCGAAATTTCAGGACTCAAACCGCCGAAGGTCGTTCTGCCGGACGAAGGCGACGTCATCGTCGAGCACTTCCGATTGCATTACCTGGATTGGGGCCGTCCCGGACCCGGAGCGGGCGACGTCCTGTTTCTGCACGGCGGCGGGCTGAACGCACACACGTGGGACGTGGTCAGCCTGATGCTGCGGACGCGCTACCGTTGCGTCGCGCTGGACCAGCGCGGGCACGGCAACAGCGAATGGTCGCCCGGCTGCGACTATGCCATGGCCAGCCATCTGCGCGACATCGAAGGCTTTGTCGCCCAGATGAAACTGCGCCGTCCGGTGCTGGTCGGGCAGTCGATGGGCGGGATCAACGCGATCAACTACGCGTCGCGCCATAGCGAGGAGATGGCGGGTCTGGTGGTGGTCGATGTCGGACCGGAGATCATCGCGGCCGGCGGCGCGCGCATCCGCGACTTTATCGCCGCACCGCAACTGGACTCGCCCGAGGAGTTCCTCCAACGGGCGACCAAATTTAACCCGCTGCGCGACCCGCGCATCCTGCGCCGCAGCCTCTATTACAATCTGCGCCAGCTTCCCAACGGCAAATGGACCTGGAAACATGACACGCGACGCACGGTCGAGAGCCAGGGTGAAGACATGGCGCGCGCCGCGGCCCACCGCGCCGAGGAATTGTGGCAGGCGGTGCCGCGCATCAAGTGTCCCACGATGGTGGTACGCGGGGCGCTAAGCGACGTGATTTCCGACACGCAAGCGGAGAAATTCGCCAAGGCGCTGCCCAACGGGCGATTTGTGCGCGTCGAGAAAGCCGGGCACAACGTTCAGGGCGACAATCCCGCCGGACTGCTCGCCGTGCTCGAGCCGTTTTTGGAAGAAGTAACCGCGTAGACGACGACTGCGGCGAGGATTCCAAATGGATATCGGCAAAGAACTCCTGCTGGAAATGTATCGCCGGATGCAGCGCATCCGGCAGTTCGAACTCAAGCTCAAGGACCTCAGCATCGGCAGCGAAATTCCCGGCTTCATCCATCTTTCGATCGGCGAGGAGGCCAGCGCCGTCGGTATCTGCACGGCCTTGCGCGCCACCGACCGCATCACCTCGACCCATCGCGGCCACGGCCATCTGATCGCCAAAGGCGGAGAACTCAAGCGGATGCTCGCGGAGATCTTCGGCAAGCGCACAGGCTACTGCAAGGGCAAGGGCGGCTCGATGCATATCGTGGACTATTCGCTGGGAATCCTTGGTGCCAACGGCATCGTCGGCGGCGGCATCCCGATCGCGACCGGATCGGCGCTCGCCGCCAAAGTGACCAAGCGTCGGAGGCGGTGGCGCGCGCACGCAACGGCGAAGGGCCGACGCTGCTGGAATGCCGCACCTACCGATGGGAAGGGCACGTCGTCGGCGAGGGCGCATTCGGCGGCAGGCCGTACCGCAGCGAAGAGGAACTCAACGCCTGGAAGGCGCGATGCCCGATCCTGCAATTTGAAAAGCGGATGCTCCAATCCGGCCGCATCAGCCGCGAGGAGATGGATCGGATCGCCGCGCAGACCCAGATCGAACTGGAGGCGGCGGTCGAATTCGCGCGCACCAGCCCGCTGCCCGACCCCGCCGAGGCCGCGGCGGACGTTTACGCATAAGGAGCGACCGTCGTGGCGAGAATCACTTTTATCCAGGCGATCTTCGACGGGCTCATCGAAGAGATGGAGCGCGACCCGCTGACCTTCGTGCTGGGTCTGGACGTGACGCGCGGCACCTTCGGACGCGCTGCCGGATTCTTCGAGCGCTTCGGCCCCGAACGGATCCTCGACATGCCATTGTCGGAGGCGGGATTCGTCGGCGCGGCAGTTGGCGCCGCGATGGCGGGGACGCGTCCGATCTGCGAGGTCCAGTTCGCGTCGTTCTTCTATTGCGCCTTCGACCAGCTGTGCAATCAGGCGGCCAAACTGCGCTACATGTCCGGCGGGCAGGTGCGCCTGCCGATCACGTTCCGCACGCGCTGCGGCGCAGTCGGTGGAGCAGCGGCGCAGCATTCAGAAACCGTTTACCCGCAGCTCCTCAGCGTTCCCGGTCTCAAGCTGGTGATGCCTTCGGGACCGGCCGACGCCAAGGGCCTGCTCAAAAGCGCGATTCGCGACGACAATCCCGTGGTGGTGTTCGAGCATCTGGCGCTGGGCGGCGCGCGCGAAGAAGTGCCCGAAGGCGAACATCTGGTGCCGCTGGGCAAGGCGGCGGTCAAGCGCGAGGGCAAGGACGCCACCGTAATCGCGATCGGCGCGATGGTGCCCAAGGCGATCGCGCTGGCACAGCGCCTGGAGGCGGAGGGAATCAGCCTTGAAGTGATCGATCCGCGCACGCTCATCCCGCTGGACGAAGAGGCGATTCTTGCTTCGGTGGCGAAAACCAATCGCGTCGTGATCGCCGACGAAGCGCATCTGCACGGCAGCGCGGCATCCGACATTGGCTGCATGATCGCGGAGAAGGGCTTCGACTACCTCGACGCGCCAATCAAAAGAGCGACGGCAATCGACGCGCCCGTACCCTTCAGTCCGCCGCTGGAAAAGGCGGTAATCCCCGGAGAAGCCGCAATCGAGCGGGCGCTGCGCGAAATTTTAGGGTAGTGAAAGAAGTGGGGAAAAGAGAATTGAGAAGAGGGGAGACAGATAGAAAAGCCCCTGCCCGGCGCATTTCCTGATTCAAATCCGGGCAGCGTTAATCTGGCAACGTCCCCGGCTGAACCATTTTTTCAACCTCGTTGCGATCTTCCTTTTCCGACTTCCCATCCGCTTTCTCGTTTCTCCGTCCTGCGCGGAAGCCGCGTCGGCAGGGGCGGCATTTTCCCCTGAGTTCTTCAATCTTGTTTTCTTGTCGGCAAAAAAATTGCAGAATCGGTTAAATTTCATTGGCTTTCGTGGACTTCAGACCGATCAAAAATCGGTGTACAAAATGGACTCGTTTGGTTTTTTTCCTTAAAGTGGCCTGACCCGCTCATCCAGGAGGGAAAAATGAGGGTAGTGAAAAATGGGGAATTTGTAACGGGACTGGTGATTGCTTTTGCACTTATGATTTTCGCGCCGGTTGCAGTTTTTGCGCAGCAGGCCGCCACCGAGAGTTTCAACCGGGCCGCCTACAACACTTTGGCGGATGCCACCTCCACGCAAACCATCCCGGACGGAACGCGCATCACTGCGCAAAATTGGCAGCAGTACCAGCAGTATCTGTCGCTGGCGATGAGGGCGTTTTTCAGCGGCAAGTATTTCTGGCACGCCGAACCGGATTTCTATATCGAGGTCGGACCCACGCGGCCGCTGGCGCCCCCGCTTGAGTACCGCCAGGATACCGAGAAGTACAGCCAGTCCGCCAAACTGGTACCGGTGGGCGAGGGCGCCTACACGGTCCAGGGCTACGTCGCGGGCCAGCCTTTCCCGGATGTGGAGGGGCCGAACAAGGCCGAGAAAATTCTCTACAATGCGTATTATCAGTACGCGCCGGCGGTTTTATGGAACACCTGGCCCGGATTCCAGATCGACAAATACATGGACATTAACCCGGCCGTGAGCCAGATCATTTATTTCAATTTGGCGCATAACAGCGACCCCGGTTACCCTCGCGCCAATCCGGCGGGCCACGGATATTTTTACAGCGAATGGGTTCAACAATTACTGCCCGAGCAGTCGAAATACCAGACGGCGTTGATCCTGCTGCCTGACAATCCCGCCCGCGGCCAGGAGCTTTATGTCTTTCTGCCCTCGCTGCGCCGCTCGCTGCGTTTGTCCGCGTCGGCCCGATGCGCCCCGATTGCCGGCACCGACTGGGCCAACGACGACTCCAAGGACGGCATGAACCGCATCCCCACCGAGTTTAATGCCGACCTGATCGGCGAGAAGAAAATCCTCGCCCTGGTCCATGAAAACGGCAAGCTGCGCGGCGATCCGGCCAACTTCTACACCGGACATTCCGCGCCCTTTCACAAGGCGGTAACCGGCAAATGGGAACTGCGCGACGTCTGGGTGATCGACGAAGTGCCGAAGCCCTCGATGGTCAACGGATATTGCTATTCGCACGACGTGTTTTATATCGACAAGGAACTGTACGCGGTCCTGCAGAACGAATACTACGATCGTTCGGGCAAGTTGTGGAAAATCCAGATCAGCAACCGCACTCAGGATCCGGTGCGGGGATTTAAGGAAAGCAGCATCACGATTCCCGCCGGAGATGAGCCGGTCTGGATTTACGACCTCCAGAATTCGCACCTGAGCTACGCTTATCCGCGCGGATTCACCAAGGTTGACGACGAAGTCCCGGCGCAATTGCGCGACATCTCGGTCTATGCGCTGCCCAGCGGATTGACGCAGATAATGCGCTGACGCGACGCGCCGCTTCGGCGCTTGTCCCCTCCATCGCCGCATTGGTGATGGAGGGGACCTTTTTTTAAACCGGCCGGGCGGCTGTATTTAGCCCTGGCCGGCGTTGTCAGACCGTGTTGCACTGCGTGCGGTACCGGCTTATGTTGGCGGAGGTCCCGGGGCGTGCGTTGCGGACTGTTCGCCGGCGCCGCCGCGCAACCACAAGCCCACCGTAAATCGTGGCCACGGAGGATTTCACATTGCGTAACACCGGACATTACGCGACGCTCGAGACTGAACGCGGAGCGATCGTGATCGAACTCTATCCTGAAACCGCGCCCAAAACCGTTGCCAACTTCGAAAAACTGGTTAACCAGGGTTTTTACAACAACCTGACTTTCCATCGCGTGGTGCCAGGTTTCGTGGTCCAGGGCGGCGATCCGCAGGGCAACGGCACCGGTGGTCCCGGCTATGACGTGGAGGGCGAGATCAAGCCCGGCGAGAAACATCTGCGCGGCACCGTCGCCACCGCGCGCACCGGCGATGAGGTCAATCCGCAGCGCCGCAGCAGCGGCAGCCAGTTCTATATCTGCCTCGAGCCGCAGCCTGGACTTGACGGCCAGTACACCATCTTCGGACAGGTCATCCACGGGATGGAAGTGGTGGACAAGATCCGGCGCGGCGACCGCATGAACAAGGTTTCGCTGTCGGACAAGGCGTAAACCCTCAAACAGGCTCTCCGCCTGTCACGCCCGAGCGGCTCAAACCCGAAAGAAGACAAGGATGAGGAACAAAGGTTGGCTGGTTTTGGTATTCGTGCTGGTGGCGCTGGCGGCGGCCGCCCCGGTATTGGCGCAGTCGAGCAATTCCGACGGCTTGCCGATGCGCCATACGGGTCACTACGCGATCGTCCAGACCGAACGCGGCACATTCGTGATTGAATTGTATCCGCAGGTCGCGCCAAAAACGGTCGCGAATTTCGAAAAACTGGTTAACCAGGGTTTTTACAACAACCTGACTTTCCATCGCGTGGTGCCGGGTTTCGTGGTCCAGGGCGGCGATCCGAGGGGCGACGGCACCGGTGGTCCGGGTTACGAGATTCCGGCCGAGATCAACCCCAACGAGAAACATCTGCGCGGCACCGTGGCGACCGCGCGCACCAGCGACCGAGTCAATCCCGAGCGCAGGAGCAGCGGCAGCCAGTTTTACATCTGCCTGGAGCCGCAGCCCGAACTGAACGGCAAGTACACGATTTTCGGGGGAGTGGTTAAAGGCATGAACGTGGTCGACCAGATCAAGGTCGGCGATCACATGGAAAAGATTACGCTCTCCAACAAGGCCTGAGGGACAAATTATAATGGCGACATTCGGAAGCGGGCACCGCAACGGGCCCCACTTCACCATCGACCTTCATCTCCACACCAGCCGCGGCAGTTCCGATTCCAACGTGTCACCGCAACAGGTGATCGAGCGGGCGCGCGAAATCGGAATCAGCGCGGTCTGTATCACCGAACACGATCACATCTGGGATGTGCAGGAGGTCATGGACCTCGCCGCGCAGGCCGGGGTGGTGTTGCTGCGCGGGATGGAGGTCACGACCGAAATCGGCCACGTGGGGGCCTTCGGCCTCGATCGCTACGTTGGCGGAATTTACCGGCTCAAGGAGCTGCGCCGCGTCGCCGACGAATGCGGCGGCTTGCTGATTGCCAATCATCCGTTCCGCTACAAACTCGACCCCAAGCTCACCTTCTTCAACAACCATGACGAGCCCTTCGACGCCAATGACGTGAACACGGCGGCGGAGCAGATGGTTTTCTCGATGGTGGACGCGGTCGAAGTGCTCAACGGTTGTTGTTCGGAAGAGGAAAATCGATTTGCGCTGCAGGTGGCGCGCGCGCTGGGTCTGGCCGAGGTCGGCGGCTCGGACTCCCATTCGGTCGATTCCGTTGGTTGCGTCTGCACCGTGCTGGATGCGCCGGCGCTGACCGAGCGGGCGCTGATCGATGCGATCAAGGCGCGCCGCAGCCGCGCCGGCCGCGGTCTGCTGGAGGACGGCAACATCGTGTTGTTCGGCGCCGCGGCTTAGAGTACTGCGCCAGGCTGCGTCCTGGTTGAGGCCTTTTCATCACGGTTTGTTACAATGGGAAGGTTGCGATAAGATAGCCCTGCCGTGGCAGGAACCGACGGGCGCCTAGAATTAATCGAAAATATTTCGCTGCTTGCCGGGACCACTTCGGATCTCCGGGAAGCGCTGGACGGGTTCGTAAAAGCGATCGCGTCGGGAATGGAGACGGAAGTCTGCTCGTTGTATCTGTTCGACCCCACGCAGCAGCGGCTGGTTCTGCGCGCCACCGTCGGCTTGGATCGCGACTCGGTCGGCAAGGTCTCGATGAAGATCAACGAGGGGCTGGTCGGGTTGGTGATCGAGACGATGCAGCCGGTGGTGGTGGCCGACGCGATCAGCCATCCGCGCTACAAATACTTCCCCGAAACCGGCGAGGAACGCTATCACTCGTTCCTCGGCGTTCCGATCCAGAGCAATCACGGCGAACCGATTGGCGTGCTGGTCACCCAAACCCTGCGCAAACGGAAATTCAGCGCGAGCGAAGTCCGGCTGCTGCGCGCGGCCAGCAACCAGTTGGCGCAGATGCTCAACCATTTCCGCCTGCGCCAGACCCTGGCGACCAAGGAAAAAGAGCGCGACGAATATCGCCGCCGGATGATCGAAGCCAACCGTCAACTCAAGGATTACGAGAAAGTCGGCGGCAAGACGCGGCTGGCGGCGCCGGTCAAAATCCGCCGCCCGCGCCTGGTCGGACTCGGCGCGGCGCCCGGATTCGGCCATGGTATCGCGCACCTGGTCGGCACCTTCCTTAACACCATCGACATGAACCTGCGCGCCGACGATCAGGTCGAGGAACTGCGCCGGCTCAACGAAAGCGTCATCAAGGCCCAGGCGGAGCTGAGCGCGCTCAAGGCCCGGATGGCGGCGCTGATGCCCGAAAACGAACTCAAGATTTTCGACGCGCACCGCCTGATTCTGGAAGACGAGGAGTTCATCGGGCGTATTCGAACCGCGATTGAATCGGGTTACGCGGCGGAAAGCGCGCTGTTTCGCGTGATCGACGAGGTGAGCGCCTCGATGCTGGCGATGGCGGACGGTTACCTGCGGGAGCGGGCAAGCGATTTCCGCGACGTCGGCCATCGCCTGCTGCGCCATCTGCGGCGCGAGGACAGCCGCAGCCCGTTCGTCCATCCGACCATCCTGGTCGCCGAGGAGCTGACACTGTCACAATTGACGTTGCTGTCGCACGAAAATCTGGCCGGAATCGCGCTGCAATCGGGCGGTGTCACCTCGCACGCCGCGATCCTGGCGCGTTCCTTCGAAATTCCGACGGTGGTGGGGATTGAACACCTGATGGAATCGGTGAGCGAGGGCGACGATCTGATCCTCGACGGCAATTCGGGCATCCTCTACATCAAGCCGAGCGCGGACGTGCAGCGCGAATACGACCGGCTGTCGCGCCAATACAACGCTTTCCGGCGCGAGCTGATGGCCCATCCGACGGAGGGCGCGATCACCCACGACGGCCATCGGATCCATCTGCTGGCCAATATCGCACTGCAAAACGATATCGAGATCGCGCTCAAGTACGGCGCCGAAGGGGTCGGCTTGTTCCGCTCCGAGTTTTCTTTTCTGACCTACGAGGACTTTCCCGACGAGAACGAGCAGGTCGCGCTTTACAATCGCCTGCTCAAGCCGATGGGCAATCGGACGGTGACCTTTCGCACGCTCGACATCGGCGCCGACAAGTATCCCTCTTACATGCGGGTGCCGCGCGAGGACAATCCGTTCCTGGGATGGCGCTCGATCCGGGTTTCGCTGGAGATGCCGTCGCTGTTCAAGGCGCAACTGCGGGCAATCCTGCGTTCGGCAGCGCGCCACAACGTTCGCCTGCTGTTTCCGATGATCTCCAACATGGAGGAACTGCGCAATGCGCGCGAACTGCTCGCCGAGGCGCAGGCCGAGCTTTACCGCGAGGGGCTGGAGCACAACCCCGCGATTGCGGTCGGCGCCATGATCGAAGTGCCGGCGGCGGTCTGGCTGGCGCCCCGGCTGGTCAAGGAAGTGGACTTTTTTTCGATCGGCACCAACGACTTGATCCAGTTTCTGCTGGCGGTGGACCGCAACAATCCCAAGGTGGCGGCGCTTTACGAGCCGCTCCATCCCGCCGTTCTGGCCGCTATTTCGCAGGTTTTCACCGTCGCGAAGGAAGCGGGCAAGCCGGTTTGCATTTGCGGCGAGATGGCCAGTGATCCGATGGCGACACTGGTGCTGATTGGAATCGGCCTGACAGAATTGAGCCTGAGTCCGCTTTTCATCCCGGTCGTGCGCGAGGTGGTGCGCCACGTCAATTACGCAACCGCACGCTTGATCGCCAAAGATGTGCTTGAAATGAGCACGGTCCAGCAGATCAAGGGGTACCTGGTTGAGCGTTACCGGGACCTCGGTTTAATCAACCTGGTCGAAATGTACCGTTGAGTTGCCGGTTTCTGGACACGAATTCTATTCCAGAAAAAGGTTGACTCGAATACCGTATATCTTGTAGGAAATACCCGACTTGACCAGTCGGTTAGGAATGCCTCCCTCGGCGAAGTCCGTGGTCTCGGAGAGAGGTTGAAGAGGTTTTTTCGATGGTTGTTTTACTTGTACTTGCAGGCCTGCTATTAGCCGCGGTTGGCCTCTTTTACCTGATTCTTGGCCGCAACCGCTATGGTTCGATAACGCGTTCGCAGTTAACCGCTTCGGCGGGCGCCGCGCAAAGCGGGGTGCTTAAGCCCGAACCGTGCCGGACCATCAGGGTCTATTTCATCAAACCTTCGCGCTACGATGACGCCGGTTATGTCCAGTTCTATCGATGGGGTGTGCAGCCCAATAATACCCTGACGGTTTTGGCCGCACTGAATGATACTTATAACCGGCAATTCGGCGCTAAACGCAACGTTTTTCTCGAAACCGTGATCTGGGACGAAGTGTGCGACGGCGCCATTGGACCCGAAAATATCAGAGCAATCAAAGAGCGCGCCCGCGAGGACGGGGTCGAGCTGCTGATCGGAATAGCCGGCGTGCAGTCCAATCAGTATCCGCGCGGACGCGATTTGGCCCTGCAGTTCGTGGCGCAGGGGCTGACCACGATCATGGGCGGCTTCCACGTCAGCGGCTATCCGCAGTCCCGTGAATTCCTGCATGGTTGCGGCGTTTCGACCGCAGTTGGCGAAGCGGAGAACTTTTGGGCCGAGATCATCGAGGACTATCTCAACGGCGCGCTCAAGCCCGAGTATTCCGTCAACGAGGGTATCCGCGCCAAGACGGGGACCGGCGATATCCTGGTGCCCGTGATCACCGACGCGCAGTTGCCGCTGATTGACGATCGCTACCTGACCCGGTTTTTCAACGACACCCAGACCACGCTGGATACCTCGCGGGGATGCCCGTTTACCTGCTCGTACTGCTCGGTCAAGAACGTGATGGGCCGCACGATGCGCTCGCGCGACCCTCAATCGGTTGTCCAGTGGGTGCGCGACGCGGTCTTCAATCACGGCATCGATTCGCTATTCCTCGTCGATGACGATTTCTTCCGCAGCCCGCGATGGGACGAAATCCTGACCGGCATAGCGCAGGTGCGCAAGGAATTCCCCCGCCTCTCCTTCATGATGCAGGTCGATGTGGACGCCTCCTGCTATGCCAATGTGGCCGAAGGGGAAAAACTCAGCGCCAAGCACAATCGCAGCCGCCGCTTCGTTGAGTTGGCGGCGGAGGCGGGATGCTACCAGGCCTTCGTCGGAATCGAGTCGCTCAATCCCGACAACCTCAATTATGCGACCAAGTATCAAAATACCGACGATCGCAGCCATCGGATGGTGCTGGAGGACGCGCGCAAACGGGTGCTCTCGAAGTATCGCCGGGTGGTCGACAACTGGCATCGCGCGGGAATTTCGGTGCACGCCGGATATATGCTGGGATTTCCATTTGACGGAGCTGACTGCGGGCGGGTCGCGGGCCGGATGCTGCGGCAGCTCGGCTTCGACATCGTCTCCTTCTTTATCATGACCCCGCTGCCCGGTACCGAGGATCAAATCCGTTACGCTAAAGAGGGGCAAATCATAGATTGGGACTTCAACAATCTTGATTCGCAGCACGTCACGCTCAAGCACGACAAGATGGACCGCTACATGTGGATGCGCGCCTATACCGACGCCTTCAAGACTTTTTACTCGCCCTGGCGGCTGCTGCACACGATTTTCACGGTGGCCGGCGGCCGCGGGTTGTCAGCCGAGTCGCGCCGCTCCGTGGTCCGACAGTTTATCTATTACTTCTTCAGCTATCGCCAGGGACGCCATCCGATGGTCGGCGGGGTCTGGCAAATCATCCGGCGCGACCTGCGGCGAGGTCCGGTGACCGACGAGGAGGCGCAGCGCTTTTACCTCGGGGACCGCCGCTTCAAGGCGATTCTGCATGGTTCGCAGGGCGAAATCGCCGCCGCCCCCGCCTAGAAATATCATCCTTCTGCCGAGCTGCTGCCGTTGAACGCGGCCAGCTTCTGATGGCATCAGCATCAGATCGGCTGGAATAATGACGGAGGCCCGCGGCGCCGGCGCTCAATCGCCGCAAGCGTCCTTTTTCGTGGCCATTTAAGCCCGTGCGGAAATGAACGCGCTGGACTTGGTGTAACGTCTGTTCTAAAAAAGACTTTGGTCGCTGATTCGTCCATGCCCATAAGAGAACAGGAAATTGACGCGCTCGCGCGTCATTTCGTCGAGAGCATGATCGCAGGCGGCGCGATCGTGCCCAAGGCCGACCCCGAAGCGCTGATTGCCTGCGTGGTTGAATTCCTGTCGGCCAACTTCGAGCAGGAAAATCAAATCGACGAGGAAGCCGATCGCATGGCCGAGGACGAAGCGCGCAGGCATCCGGGGATTGATGTTACCCGCCTGCGCCACCTGATCCGGCAGCGAATCGCCGAACGCCGGGGCTTTACCCTGTAAGCGTCACGCCCACGCCTATGAAGTTGAGCGAGGATCGCATCTTGTACCTGGCGCGGGAGTCGCTCAACCGTCTGCGCGCTGAAGGTCTGGCGGACATCCCGAACTTCCCTCTCGCCCTGCGCCGAGGCCGCGAGGTGATCACGCAATGGCTGGAAAGGGGCGACCGGGTCGATGCGGCCGTCAGGCGCAAGATCGCGTCGCTCAAACGAGGCGTGGTCGAGGGCAGCAGCGAATGGCAGATTCTTTACCGCCGTTACCGGGAAGAAGAGCTGCGCAAAAAGGGGCCGAAATAGGCACCACCCGCAACGGCTTCATTCGTCACCACAAAACCTCAGAAAGTTCATCGGACCCCCTTTTAACCGGGGCGGTGGTGCGCTAGATTTTGGTTGGCACTCAGACATCGCGAGTGCCAATTGACATCCGGCATTCAGTGATTACTTTTTGCGCGGAAGTTAAAGCCTTAAATCTGAGGGCAATCTTTCAGGAGGTGGTTTCACAGCCATGAAGAGTATCAGGCCGCTGGGCGATCGGGTCTTGGTCAAGCGAATCCAGGAGGAGGAGAAGACCAAGGGCGGAATCATCATTCCCGACACGGCGAAGGAAAAGCCGCAGGAGGGAATGGTGGTTGCGGTCGGCAAAGGCAAGGTCACGGAAGAGGGAAAAGTCATTCCCCCGGACGTCAAGAAGGGCGATCGCATTCTGTTCGGCAAGTATTCCGGCACCGAAGTCAAAATCGAGGGTGAAGAGCATCTGATCCTGCGGGAAGACGAAATCGTCGGCGTGCTCGAATAACCACAACGGACGGAAAACTTTCAAGGGAAGGAGCTAACAAAACATGCCTGCCAAACTTGTACGCTTTGGTCAGGAATCCCGCGAGAAGATTCAACGCGGGGTCAATATTCTGGCTGACGCGGTGACGGTAACGCTGGGTCCCAAGGGCCGCAACGTCGTGCTTGAGAAGAGCTTCGGCGCTCCCACGGTGACCAAGGACGGCGTCACGGTCGCCAAGGAAATCGAACTGGAAGACAAATTCGAAAACATGGGCGCCCAGATGGTCAAGGAGGTTGCCTCCAAGACCTCTGACGTCGCCGGTGACGGCACCACCACCGCCACGGTGCTGGCCCGCTCGATTTTCAACGAGGGCATCAAGATGGTGGCGGCCGGCCACGATCCGATGTCGATCAAACGCGGCGTTGACCGCGCGGTCGAAGCGATCGTGGGCGAGCTGAAAACCCTGTCCAAGCCGACCAAGGACCGCCGCGAAATCGCTCAGGTCGGCACCATTTCTGCTAACAACGATTCCACCATCGGCGACATCATCGCCGAGGCGATGGAGAAAGTCGGCAAAGAGGGTGTAATCACGGTCGAAGAGGCCAAGGGCCTGGAGACCACGCTCGAAGTGGTCGAAGGCATGCAGTTCGACCGGGGCTACCTGTCGCCCTATTTCGTGACCGACGCGGAGCGGATGGAGGCCAAGCTGGAGGACGCCTACCTGCTCATCCACGAGAAAAAGATCTCCGCGATGAAGGACCTGCTCCCCATCCTCGAAGCGATCGCCAAGACCGGCAAGCCCTTCCTGATGATCGCCGAGGACGTCGAGGGCGAGGCCCTGGCGACGCTGGTGGTCAACAAGATCCGGGGTACGCTAGCCTGCTGCGCGGTCAAGGCGCCGGGCTTCGGTGATCGGCGCAAGGCGATGCTCGAGGATATCGCGATTCTCACCGGCGGCAAGGTAATCGCCGAGGAACTCGGTATCAAACTGGAGAACGTCACGCTGCAGGATCTCGGCCGCGCCAAGCGGATCGTGATCGACAAGGACAACACCACGATCATCGACGGCGCCGGCAAGAAGGCCGACATTGAAGCGCGTATCAAGCAGATCCGCGCGCAGATCGAAGAGACCACCTCCGACTACGATCGGGAGAAGCTGCAGGAGCGGCTGGCCAAGCTGGTCGGTGGCGTCGCCGTGATCCGGGTTGGCGCGGCCACCGAAGTCGAAATGAAAGAGAAAAAGGCCCGCGTCGAGGACGCCCTGCATGCGACCCGCGCCGCAGTCGAGGAAGGCGTGGTTCCGGGCGGCGGCGTCGCGCTGATTCGGGCTTCCTCCGCGCTCGAACGCCTCAGCGTCAGCGACGAGGAGAAGACCGGCGTCAACATCATCCGCAAGGCGGTCGAGGATCCGGCCCGTTGGATCGCGCAGAATGCCGGATGGGAAGGCTCGATCGTCGTGGACAAGATCAAGAACAACAAGGGCGGCTTCGGTTTCAACGCTTCGAGCGAGGAGTTCGAAGACCTGATGAAGGCCGGAATCATCGACCCGACCAAGGTCGTGCGCAGTGCGCTGCAAAACGCTTCCTCGGTGGCCGGTCTGCTGCTCACCACCGAATGCATGGTGGCGGAGAAGCCCGAGGAGAAGCCGCAGACCCCGGGAATGCCACCGGGCGGCATGATGTAATTCGCTAAAATCAGGCTCTGAGCGGCGCAAAACGGCGGCCCTGTTAAGGGGCCGCCGTTTTGCTTTGGGCGCGGCCACAATCGCTCCATTCCCGTCATTCAAACCATCGAGAATGGCTTCGCTGAAGGGTGTTGCTTGATCTTCAAAAAACCAGCACAGCGCCACCGATGCGTCCAGAACCAGGCGGCTCAAACACGGCCCTCCTCTATCAGGCTGCGGAGACTTACGTCTCCAAGCACCACGCCGCGTCGCAGTTGGCGAATTTTCGCGGCGGCTTGGCCGGGATTGCGCCGCACTGACTGGCCCGCAGGTACCAGGCGCGCAACGGCTACACCATGCTTTGTAATAAGGATTTCTTCACCGCGCTGGACCCGGGCGACGACTGCCGGAAAGTGAGTCTTGGCTGCGAACAGTCCGACTTCTTTATTAGACCGCTTCATCAAACCAGTCCGGCACTAGTTGGATTAACCCGTCATGGCAGGAATTTCGGATTCCAGGTAAGCCTTGCGATACGGCTGCTGGAATCAGTTCCGGGGCCGCGGTATAGGGGAACAGGACGATTTCATCGAAATCCACTCCTGAACTGGCAATCCGGACTCAATCCTAAGGAACAACGCACGATGGCTACAGCAAAAGCATCACAGAACAAGGCCACTCGCACCGAGACCGACACGATGGGCGCGATCGAGGTTGCTAGCGATCGCTACTGGGGGGCGCAGACCCAACGTTCGCTCCTGCATTTCAATATCGGCAACGACATCATGCCGCGCGAATTGATCCGCGCCTTTGGAATTCTCAAGAAAGCCGCGGCCCGGGTTAACCAGGATTTGGGGTTGTTGCCGGCGGAAAAGGCCAGGCTCATCATCCAGGCTGCCGACGAAGTGATCGAGGGCAAACTCGACGATCATTTTCCTTTGCATATCTGGCAAACCGGCAGCGGCACTCAGACCAACATGAACGCCAACGAGGTGATCTCCAATCGCGCGATCGAGCTGGCCGGCGGGGTGATGGGCAGCAAAAAGCCGATCCATCCCAATGACGACGTCAACATGTCGCAATCCTCCAATGATACCTTTCCCGCCGCGATGCATATAGCGGCCGTGGAGGTGATCCATCATCGGCTGCTGCCGGCGCTGAAGGAGCTGCGCGACGCGCTGGCGGCCAAATCCGAGCAGTTCAAGGACATCATCAAGATTGGCCGCACACATCTGATGGACGCGGTGCCGCTTACGCTGGGACAGGAGTTCTCAGGCTATGTCGCCCAGATCGATCAGGACATCGAGCGCATCAAAGCCTCGCTGCCCAACCTTTACGAACTGGCGCTGGGCGGCACCGCTGTAGGTACGGGACTTAATGCGCACAAGGAGTTTGCCGATCGGGTCGCCGCCGAGATCGCGCGGCTGACCGGGTTGCCGTTCGTGTCGGCGCCCAACAAGTTCGCCACGCTGGCCGCCCACGACGCGATTGTGGCCGCCAGCGGAGCTTTGCGTACGCTGGCCTGCTCGCTGATGAAAATCGCCAACGACATCCGCTGGCTGGGTTCGGGTCCCCGCGCGGGCCTCGCCGAGCTGATCCTGCCCGAGAACGAACCCGGCTCCTCGATCATGCCGGGCAAGGTCAATCCGACGCAGAGCGAAGCGATGACGATGGTGTGTGTGCAGGTGCTTGGCAACGACACCGCAGTGGGCATCGCCGGTTCGCAGGGCAATTTCGAACTCAACGTGTTCAAACCGGTGATGATCCACAACCTGCTTCATTCGGTCCGTCTGCTCACTGACTCCTGTCACAGCTTCAAGACCTATTGCGTGGACGGGTTGAGCCCCAACCGCGAGCGGATCAATCAACACCTGAACAATTCACTGATGCTGGTAACGGCGCTGAGTCCCAAAATCGGTTATGACAACGCGGCCAAGGTCGCCAAGAAGGCGCATGCCGAGGGCAAGACGCTGCGCCAGGCCGCCGTCGAAATGGGGCTGCTCAGCGGCGAAGAGTTCGACCAGGTGGTGCGGCCGGAGAAAATGATCGGACCCGAGGGGTGAATGGGCTGGCGCAATCCGCGACGGTTTTCTGCTATTGTAACCCGCCAATAAGCGCGACCGCTTCAAGGATGGGTTCAACATCAGTCACGCCCGCGCCGGAGTAGATGGATGGATATAAGCGTCGTCCTTCCGGTCCTCAACGAGGGAGGTAATCTGGGAGACCTCCTGGACCGTCTGCGCAACACCCTAAATCAGCTTGGCCTGGACTACGAATTTCTCGCGGTCGACGGCGGCTCGCGCGACAACACCCGCGAAGTCGCGACCGCGCATGGCGCGCGGGTGCTTGAGGAAGCGTTCCCCGGGTACGCCGGCGCTTTGGCCGCGGGTTTCCGCGAAGTGCGGGGCGACTATGTGCTGACGCTGGACGCCGACCTTTCGCATGAACCGGCGTTCGTGGCCAAGATGTGGCGCGCGCGGGAAAGCGCCGACATCGTTATCGCGTCGCGCTACGTGCGCGCCGGAGTCGCATACTCGAGTCTTGGCCGGCGCGCGCTCAGCCGGATGCTTAATGTCGCGCTGCGCCGGATGCTGTCGGTGCCCGCTTACGATCTTTCCAGCGGATATCGGCTGTACCGGCGCGAGGTTATAACCGAAGTGCCGATCAAGGGACGCAATTTCGAGGTGCTGGAGGAAATACTGGTCCGTGCCTATGCGGCCGGGTTCAGCATCACCGAAGTACCGTTCACCTACTTCCCGCGTCATCGCGGGGTTTCGCATGCCCGCGTGCTGCGCTTTGGCATGGATCTGGCCAAGTCTGCGTTCGAGCTGTGGCGACTGCGCAATTCGCTGGAATCAGCCGACTATGATGCGCGCGCGTTTTACAGCCTGATTCCGCCGCAACGCTATTGGCAGCGTGCCCGCCATCACATCATAACCTCGTGGGCGCGCGGCGCCGGGCTGACGTTGGACGTGGGAAGCGGATCCAGCATCATAATTCAGAGTCTCAACAACGCCATCGCGCTTGATTACAACTTCGCCAAAACGCGTTACCTGCAACGGCTCAAAATTCCGGCGGTGCGCGCCTCCGCGTTCGCCCTGCCCTTCGGCGAGGGGATCTTCGATTGCGTGATCAGCTCGCAGGTAATCGAGCACATCGCCCGCGAGCCAGTGCTGTTTGACGAGATGTGGCGTGTGCTCAAACCGGGTGGAACCTTGATTATCGGCACTCCGGACTATTCAACCTGGCAATGGCGGACGATCGAGCCGATTTACGGGATGCTGATGCCGTGGGCGTATCGCGACGAGCACATCAGCCATTATACGCGCCAAAGTCTGTCACAATCGCTGGAGCGAATCGGTTTCGTCCACGAGGAGACGGCCTATATCGCACACGCCGAGTTGATTATGCGCTATCGCAAACCGACGACAGTAAAGCTAAGCGTTGCGCCACCTTCGCCGCTGCTCGAGGCCAGACAAGCCTGAGGAGCATCCCGTCCGCGGCCGGCTGAAAATGCGCCTGACGCCGCCCCCTTACAGGCATCTCGTTTGAAAGGCCGATACCGGGTAAAATTGTGCACGCTTCAGGTGCATCCGCACGGGCGGGTCGCCGCAAGTAAGAAAATCCAGAGGACTGGTTTCAATGGCGCACACTTTGATCGCTCCCCATGGCGGCACTCTCGTCAGTCTGATCGCGGGACCGGAGCGGGCCGGTGAGTTAAAAGCGGCCTCGAAGGATTGGCCCTCGTGGGACCTGACGCCCCGCCAGCTTTGCGACCTCGAGCTGCTGGGCAATGGAGGGTTTTCGCCGCTGCGCGGTTTTCTGACGCGACCCGATTACGATTCAGTCTGCGCGCGGATGCGCCTGGCTGACGGCACGCTGTGGCCGATGCCAATCACTCTGGACGTCACCGAAGAGGTCGCCGGCAAGCTGCGCCAGGGCGGCATGCTGGCGCTGCGCGACCCTGAAGGCGTGATGCTGGCCGCCTTGCATGTCGAAGACGTCTGGAAACCCGATCTTGGCGCCGAGGCGCAGTCGGTGTTCGGCACGCTGAATCCCGAACATCCCGGGGTGGCGCATCTGCTCCAGCGCAGCCATCCCTGTTACGTCGGCGGCCGTTTGGAAGTTATCGAACTGCCTATCCATTACGATTATCGCGCCCTGCGCCTGACACCCGCGGAATTGCGCGCCGAGTTTCTGCGGCTGGGATGGCGCCGGATTGTCGCGTTTCAGACCCGCAATCCGATGCATCGGGCCCATCAGGAATTGACTCTGCGGGCGGCCAAGAGCGTGGAAGCCAATCTGCTGATCCAGCCCGTGGTCGGGATGACCAAGCCGGGCGATGTCGATCATTACACGCGGGTGCGCTGCTACCAGGCCTTGTTGCCGCATTATCCGCACGGCACCGTGAAGCTTGCGCTACTGCCGCTGGCGATGCGCATGGGCGGTCCGCGCGAGGCCGTCTGGCACGCCCTCATCCGCAAGAACTACGGCTGCACTCACTTCATTATCGGGCGCGATCATGCCGGTCCCGGCAGGGATTCCACCGGCAAGCCGTTCTACGGTCCCTACGACGCCCAGGAACTGCTGCTCAAGCATCAGGACGAGATCGGGGTCGGTGTCGTCCCGTTCCGCATGATGGTTTACATCGAGGAACTCGACACTTTCGTGCCCGAGGATGAAATTCCCAAGGGCATGCGCGAGTTGAACATCTCGGGTACGGAATTGCGCCGCCGCCTCAACGAAGGGCGGGAAATTCCCCATTGGTTCACCTTTCCCGAAGTGGCCAGGGAATTGAAACGCAGCTACCCGCCGCGCCATCGCCAGGGTTTCACCGTTTTTTTCACCGGCTTATCGGGTTCGGGCAAATCCACGATCGCCAACGCCCTGCTGGTTAAATTATTGGAGATTGGCGGGCGGCCGGTAACGTTGCTGGACGGCGACCTGGTTCGCAAGAACCTTTCCTCCGAACTGGGCTTTTCCAAGGAGCATCGCGACATCAATATCCGCCGCATCGGTTTCGTGGCTTCCGAAATCAGCAAAAACGGCGGCATCGCCATCTGCGCCCCGATCGCCCCCTACGACAGCGTGCGCAAAGAGGTCCGCGCGATGGTCGAGCAGGGCGGAGGCTTCGTGCTTGTGCATATCGCAACGCCGCTGGAGGTGTGCGAAGCGCGCGACCGCAAGGGCCTTTACGCCAAGGCGCGCGCCGGAATCGTCAAAGAGTTCACCGGCATTTCCGATCCATACGAGCAGCCGGCAGATGCCGAACTGGTGATCGACACCACCGAATTGAGTCCGGAAGAGGCAGCGCAACAGATCATTCTCCACCTGGAGCGCGAGGGTTATATCGGGGCCGAATCGCAGGCATAAGCGATCACTGCAGGCTGATCATCACTGCAAGCATGCGCGCCGGCCGCGGGCCGTGATTGCGCCATCGATGGTTCGTCGCACGCTGCACGACGCAGTCCCCGGCGTGCAAATCGACTTTCCCTTCGTCCAGTTCAAGTGTGATGTCGCCGTCGAGGATGAACACATAATCGACCGTGTTGGTGGTGTGCCATCCGTGTTCGTCGACTCCCTCCACCACCGGCGCCGCCTGGGCGCGGCGCGCCGTTGAGTCCGGCGCAAGCTCAACGATGCGCCAGCGCGTGCCCTTTGCCGGCGGCATCAGCGTCGGTTTGATCTGCGGCGGATCGAATCCGAGCGGCCGGTCAGCACTGGTTGCCCAGACTTCGGTGCACCATGACTCGGGCGCCGGTCCGTCGCTGGCGACAACAGATCTGCCTTCATCATTGACTGCGGTTACCACTCGCCTGAAATTGCTCATAGCGTCTTCCTGCTTCTTCCTGCCCGCTACCTGGCGGAAGTCGTTGATTCGGGTGCAGAGCGTCCAGCATGCCCAGGGCGGTTGCAAAACGGCGATCCTCCCTGGCGATACGTGCCACCGGCGCCCGTAGCATCCGTGCCAATCCCAGCCGCAACCCGCTGTAAGCCAGTGAGGTGTACACTTTCCCACGGCTGTGACGCTGATGCACCATCCGGCAGCGCCCGCGCTCGCGCGCGATCCGAACAAAGCGGGCACGATCGGCACGCGCCGGATCGACTTCATGGTACACCAGCGCGCCGGGACAGTAGCCAATCCGCAGTCCCGCGGCGCGGATGCGGGCAGATATTTCGGTGTCCTCCTCGTGACCGCCCGCGCCGGGACCCAGCCGTTCATCGAACAGCCCGATGGTGGAGAACACGTTGGAGCGAAAGGCCATGTTCGCGCCCAGTACGCCGTCAACCTCGCATACGTGCGGGCCGTGATCCACGATCGGCAAATCCATATAGGGCCAGTTCTCGCCGGCCGTTGCTGCCGGGTCCTGAGCCGGCAGCACCTTGCCTTTCATGGCGGAGAATTCGGGATGATCGCTAAAAAACCTTTCCACGGCGGCGAGGTAGTCCGGTGCGACAATAAGATCGTCGTCCACCAGAACGATAATTTCGCCGAGCGCATGGGCGATTGCGCGATTCTGAACGCGGCACTTGCCGGGCGCGGGATCGTGGAGATGGCAGGCGACAAGAATATCGCCAGGAATAGGCGAAGGCTGCGGCGTGCCATTGTCGGCGATTAAGATTTCGTGGCAGCCCGGCACAATTTGGCGCGTCAGGCTGCGCAGCAACTCGCCGAGCTGCGGCGCGCGGTCGTGCGTCGCAATTATGACTGAGATCTTCAACTGCGGCTCGCGCCCGCTCCACTATATTCCAAGCCCCGCCACCCCGCCAGTTAATGCTTACAGAGGCTTGAACTTCGGCAACTTCACTCCCGCTTCGTGCTCTTCGAACACGACCTGCACGGGCATGTCGATTCGAATATCCTCATTGCCGATCTCCACCAGGTTGGTCACGAGGATCAAGCTCGGGTCTTCATCGAGCCGCACCTGGGCAACGTTGTAGGGCACGCGGCTGACCGCCGCCGGATGGACCGGATGAGTAACGATGGTGTAGGAGTAAACTTTACCTCGTCCGCTTACTTTGACCCATTCGCGCTTGAGCGAATTGCAAAACGGGCACATCGGTTGGGGAAGCCAGCGGAATTTCCCGCAAGCCGCGCAGCGCTGCATCAGCAATTCGCCGCGGTTGCATCCGTCCCAGAACTCCTTCGCGTCGAAGTCCGGAATCGGACTGGGGAAATTGGGTGTCTCGGCCATGAATGTTCCTCCTGGGTTGCGCTAACGATGCAGGATCATCGCGGTGGTCGGGACCGCGTTGCCTGAGGCGACCAGCGCAATTTGGGCGTCCTCCACCTGGTTGATCGCCTCCCCGCGCAACTGGCGCACTGCCTCGATCGTGTTTTGCATGCCGTGAATGTAGCCCTCGGACAGATTGCCGCCGCTGGTGTTGAATGGCAGGGAACCGCTGGGCCACAGCAGGCGCCCGTCGGAGACGAATGGACCGCCTTCTCCCCTTTTGCAAAACCCAAGTTCCTCGAAGGCCATCAGCACCAGCGGGGTAAAGTGGTCATAAATAAAACAGACGTCGATATCCTTATGCGCGACGCCGGCGCGGCCGAACAACTCCTGCGCCACCACGCTGGACTCGGATTGCGGATGTTCCAGGAATTTGACCATCGTCTGCGTGTTGCGATCGGTGGCGCCGAACGCTCCAGCCATGATGTAGACGGGCTTGTGACGCAAATCCCGCGCGCGCTCAGCGCTGGTGATTATGACCGCCGCACCGCCGTCGGTCTCCAGGCAGCAGTCGTGCAGCCGCAGCGGATCGGCGATCATGCGCGAACTCTGATGATCCTCGATGGTGAGCGGACGCCCACGCATCACGGCGTTGGGATTGGTTTGCGCATGAGTCCGGCAGGTAACAGCGATGGCGCCGAAATGCTCGCTCTTCGTGCCATAAAGATGCATGTGGCGGCGCGCGCTCAAAGCCACGGCCTGTGCCGGACTGAACAATCCGTAGGGCTCGACGTACCCCCTTGCTCCGGGCGCTCCCTGGCGCACAACCGCAAGTCCGAATCGATTGGTGCCGCGTCCCGAGCGCTCGTTCATGGCGCGGAAGGCGACCACGCAATTCGCCATCCCGGTCGCCACCGCCATCGCGCCCAGCAGCACCGACCCCACCGGTCCGCCACCCCCGCCCCAGGGCGCGTCGGCGAAAAAGCGCAATGAGCGGATGCCAAGATTGGCCGCCAGATGGACGTGATCGTTGTTGTCCATGCTGTATTTGGCGATTCCGTCGATGTCCGAGGGCTTGAGCCCGGCATCGGCAACAGCGTTGCAGATCGCCTCGGCCGCCAGCGTCATCTCGCTGCGTCCGGAATCCCTGGAATATTCGGTATGACCGACGCCGACGATCGCGGTTTTGTCTTTCAGTGTTTCCATTTGCCTTCCATAATGCCGGAACGTGCCTGATGACACAGTGAGCCGGCTCATGCTGATCGGTTTTGTTGCACACCAGGGGCATCGGCGTCGAGTCCCGTGCAAACCCTCCGATGGCGGTGGGCGGCAGCAGCTGTCAAACTGGATGAAACGCGCCGCAATCCATATTACGGAGCTTCCATGGAAACCAAAGAACTCGGCAATAGCGGAGTGATGGTGCCGGAAATCGGTATTGGTGTATGGCGCTATCGGGGCGTGTCGAGCCGCTGCGCCGCGCTATCGAACTGGGGGCGAACCTGATCGACACGGCCGAAGTCTATGGCACCGAAGACGTAGTTGGTCAGGCCCTCCACGGTATTCGGGATCGGGTATTTGTCGCCACCAAGGTCTCAGGCTCAAATCTGCGTTACGACGATGTGTTGCGGGCGGCGGACGCAAGCCTGCGCCGTCTCCAAACCGGCGTTATCGATCTATATCAGATCCATTGGCCAAACTCAGCCATCCCGATCGCCGAAACCATGCGCGCGATGGAGACACTGGTCGACCGCGGGCTGGTGCGACGAATCGGCGTGAGCAATTTTTCTCTGCCGGAATTGCGCGAAGCACGGGCCGCGCTGAGCAAATATCCGATCGTCTCCAACCAGGTGCTCTACAACCTCAACCGCCGCGAGATCGAGGACGATCTGCTGCCCTATTGCGTTGAGCATCGGATAACGATCATCGCCTACACGCCGCTGGATGACGGACGGCTGGCGGTGTTACCGCGGGTGCGGATGAATCGAAAGACGCTGGTGCTCGGGCGGATCGCGAAAGAGACCGGAAAAACGCCGGCCCAGGTGGCGCTTAACTGGTGCACCTCGCGGCCCAACGTGATCGCAATTCCGAAATCCAACCGCTCTGCGCGCGTAGTCGAAAACTGCGGCGCATCGGGATGGCGTCTCAGCGAGCATCAGATCCAGGCACTCGACGCCGCATTCGCCTGAGCGCATGCGTTTTAGGGCGCATAGCAAGGCCTTGGGAGCTCTGGCACAATGACCTGACCGATGAAGGAAATTATCAGTGAGCTGCTTACGGCTGCGCTGGAGCGGGCGCGGGCGGCCGGACAGCTTAAGTCCCCAACGCCCGCATTCACGGTCGAAGCGCCGCGCGACCCCCGGCATGGCGACGGCGCCACCAACGTCGCAATGATACTGGCGCGGCCCGAAGGCAAGCCGCCGCGAGCGATCGCGGAAATAATCAAGGGCAATTTCCAGGGGGGCGAGGAGGTGGCCGAGGTGACCATCGCAGGGCCCGGCTTTATCAATTTCCGGATGACGGCGGGCTTCTGGCATCGCCGTTTGGTGCAGGCCGCGCGCCAGGGCGATCGTTTCTGGTATCCGCAATTTGGCTGCGGCCGGCGCGTCAATGTCGAATTTCTTTCCGCCAATCCGACCGGACCGCTGACCGTGGGCCACGGGCGTAACGCCGTTTTGGGCGATACGATCGCCAAGCTGCATCAGGCAACCGGTTTCAATGTCGTCCGCGAATATTACTTCAACAACGGCGGGCGGCAGATGCGGATGCTGGCGGAATCGGTGCGGGTGCGCTATCTGCAGGAACTCGGGATTGCGGCGCAGTTGCCCCCCGACGGCTATCAGGGCGAGTACATTCGTGAAATCGCCCACAACCTGGTTTTGCGCAACGGCGATCGGCTGGTCGAAGGCGCCTCAGAGGAGCTGTTCAAGGCGGCGGCCGAGCAGGCGATCTTCGCGGATATCCGCCACACTTGCGAGCGGCTGTCGATCCATTTCGACGTTTACACCAATGAACTCGATCTGATTCGCAGCGGCAAGGTTGACGCGGTAATCGAAGCATTGCGCGAGCGCAATCTGATCGCCGAATACGACGGCGCCATCTGGCTGCGCGGCGAACCGTTGGGGCTGGACAAGGATCGTGTGCTGATCCGGTCCGGACCCGACCGCGAGCCGACCTACCGCACCCCCGACATCGCTTACCATATCGAGAAGCTGGCGCGGGGATTCGATCTGATCGTGGATGTCTTCGGCGCCGACCATATCGCCGAGCACGAGGGCGTGATCGCAGCGGTGCGCGCGCTGGGCCACGACACCAGCCCGATCCGCGCCATCATCTACCAGTTCGTAACCCTGACCCGCGGCGGCGAAAAGGTGAAGATGTCCACCCGCAAGGCCACTTACGTCACGCTCGATGAGCTGATCGACGACGTCGGCGCCGACGTAGTGCGATTTTTCTTTCTGTTCCGCAAAAGCGACACGCATTTGGATTTCGATATCGATCTGGCCAAGCGGCAGGCGCCGGAAAATCCGGTGTATTACGTGCAATACGCGCACGCCCGGCTCGCCAGCGTGTTTCGCGAGGCCGAAAAAGCCGGTCTGGACATTCCTGACGGGGAAAAAGTCGACTTGGGTCTCCTGTCCCAAGAGGAATTGTCGCTGTCGCGCAAGCTGCTGGAGTTGCCCGATATCGTCAGGGGCAGCGTCGAGGACCTGGAACCCCACCGGATTCCGTTCTATCTGCTCGAATTGGCTGGAGATTTCCATCGCTATTACAACAAGCCCTCCAACCGCATAGTCGATCCATCCGATCCGGCAAGGAGCCAGGCGCGGCTTTTTCTGGCCGGGCTGATTAAGAACGCGGTCGCCAGCGGACTGCATCTGCTGGGCGTCACGGCGCCCGAGCGCATGTGAATTGATCGAAGCGCGCGTGCGATGGAAGAATGACGTGGACGCAGAATTTGAGCTATATTGAGGGCAACGCGCCGCAATTTTGATGCAGCTCTGCGCCGGAACGCAATCGTTTTCTGCAATTCGTGCCCTGCGCGCGGAAACGATGGTAGATTAAGGGGAAGTAGGTAGACGATGCGGTTCGAAATCGGTCCTGGCGGAATTTTCATCATCCTGCTGGGCCTGGCGGGGTTGTCCGGAGGAGTTTTTGGGTTGGGATTGGTCGCCGGACACGAGCTGGCAGGTCCGGAACCCGGCTCACAGCCCGTCGCCGAGGCTTACCCGCTGCCTCAGGCCGCTGCGGCGGCGCAACCGTCCGGGGCCTCACCCGCTGCTTCGCTTCCTGCCGCTTCGGCCCCAGTCGCTTCAACCGGTAATGTTCCCGCCGCCCCTGCGGTGGAAAGCGCCGGCGTCACACCCGATACCGCACCAGTTAATCCTGCGACGGCCCCGGCGGCCGCCGCCTCAAGATCGCGTGCCGAAGCTCCAATAGCGCGGGCCCCGACTCGAAGGACGGCCGAAGCGAGAAACGTGGTGGCCTCGCGTACAAGGCCTCTGGCAGCCATGGCGCCGTCGGAATCGGATGAGGCACTCTCGACCGGATCCGCTGTCGCTCCGCCGGCAACGCGTTCAGCGCGAACCGAGCCTGCCGCCTCTGATATGGAGGAAGGAGACGAGCCGGAAACCGCCGCGCCCGCACCCGTGCAGCCAGCGCGTCGCCGCATGGCCGCTGTTAATCCGTCCACGCCGCGCGCCACGTCCGGACCTTACAGCGTGCAGATCGACGCCATGATGGACTGGCAGGGCGCGCAGCAGATGGCGCAGAAAATCAGGGCCAAGGGTTTTCAGCCTTATATCGTTCCGACTTATGTCGACGGCAAGACCTGGTATCGGCTGCGGGTTGGACATTACGCGACTCCCGAACAGGCCCAGGCTGCCGAAAGCCGCCTGCATCAGGACTTCAACCAGTAAGTCCTGATCACTGATCTTCGGCTGGGTGGCGCCAGGCTTGGTTCGAAATCTCATCTGGTGAGGTCGGCGATTCTGGTGAGGTCGGTATAGACGCGCAGGCGCGTGATCTTGTTGTGCGGAATTTCCCAGATCATGCATGCGTCGTTTTCATAATTCCGTCCATTAAACGCCCGTGCGCGATGGGTCGCCTCGGCAATTACCGTGTTGCCCACTTCATAGAAATGATGGAACTCGGCTTGCTGGCCGTCAGGAAACAGGCTTTCGCGGGCGACGGCGGCGCGGATGGCGTCCTTCCCGTGCCATGGATTTTTGAAATTGCCGGCCGGATACCAGATCATATCGTCCGTCACGCACTCGCATAACTCGTCGATATCGCGACGCATCCACGCCAGCCACATCCGACGCGCCAGTTGAGTTCGTTCTCCGGGCTTCATCCGCTCGTCCTAATCAATTCAGTTTGTAAACGCGGGCCGCGTTCTCGCCCAGGATCGCACGCCGCGCCGAATCATCCATTCCGGCCACCAGTCCTTTGAGATCTTCCATGTAACTCGCGGGATGATTGGAATGCGGATAATCGCTGGCCCAGAAGAATTTATCTTCGCCCACAATTTTGGTCAGCGGCGCCACGCAGCGCTCGAACGGGTCGGCCGAGATGAAACACTGGCGCTTGAAGTAATACGACGGCTTTTCGCGCAAACGCACCGACCCACCCGCAGTCGTGCCGCGATAGAGCGCATCGGTCCAGTCCAGCCACGAACCGATCCATCCGGCACTCGATTCAAGGATTACCAGCCGAAGCCTCGGGAACCGATCGAAGACGCCGTAGGCGAAGATGCTCGCCAACGCCATTTGGACCGCCGAGACGCCGCTGGCGTTGAAATACCAGTCTGACCAGTTCACATCGTCGAAACGATGATGGATGCTCAAGTCGGGATTGTCGAGCGAGGGATGGAGCGCCAGCGGCACATCGAGATCCTGCGCTGCGGCAAACACCGGATCGTGGTCGGGATGGCCGTGAGACTTGCGGTTCATCGTATAGCAATAGACCCACGCCCCCTTGCATCCGTCCTTGACCGCGCGCTCCAGTTCGCGGACGGCAGCGGGCGGATCGGCCAGCACAAGGTGCGCGATCGGGATCAGACGGCCGTTGGAATCGCGGCAGAAATCGGCGATCCATCGGTTATAAGCTTGCGCGTAGGCGTTGGCCAGATCGATGTCGGTCACATGGGCGCCCCACACCAGTCCCAGCGTCGGATAGAGGATCGCCTTGTCGATCTTTTCGTGGTCGAGCAATTCGACGCGTTCCTTGGGGTCCATGGTGCCGAAACCGGCGCCGTTGAGATAGGTCGCATCGTCGCCCAGGCCGCGATCGAACGCGGGCTGGCTCGCCTGCCTGATAACGCTCTGACGGCGGCGCTCATTGAATTGACGGATCCCTTCGTCACCCAACTCGTTGAGCCGCTTCATCCCGCCGAGCGACGCCAGGAAAGCCGGCGGCACCAGCGTCGAGGGCTTGCCGTCGATCTCCAAATACTCGCGCCCGTTGTCGTCAACTGCGATTCGCAGCGCGCGCTCGCGATACTTCGGTTCGATGTACCGCACCCAGGTATCGGGCGGTTCGAGGATGTGGCCGTCGGCGTCGATCACCAACTCGCGGGTCATGAAGACTTCCTCCCCGGTACGACTGCGCTAATATAACGCCGCCATGGACGCCTCGACAAACCGCTTCGCCGCAACCGGCGGGCTGTCTTTAGCCAGGTTCGATATGATGGGATTAGGACCGAGGTAACCGCCTGCATGGAAACCCTGAACATGAAGCGAAGCATGGTTGTAGCGGGCTCGAGGGTGACCGCAATTGGCAAAGTGTTTACCTATCATCAAGCGGCTGGAAGAGCTGGCGCGCGAATTGGTGGAACCGGCCGCAAAACTCTCAAGTAGCAGGAGGCGATCATGTCGCTGGCAGGGAAAACGGTCGTGGTTATCGGCGGGAGCTCAGGGATGGGACTCGCGACCGCCAAAGCGGCAAAGGCTGACGGCGCAAAGGTCGTGGTCACCGGCCGCACCCAGGAGCATCTGCGCGCCGCGCAGGACGAACTGGGATCGTCAGCGCGCGTGGTCGCGCTCGATGCTGCCGACGAAGCCGGAACGCGCGCCTTGTTCGAGGAACTGGGCCGGGTCGATCACGTATTCGTGACCGCGGCCACGCTGATATTCGATCCCGGGCTGACCTCTGACAGCGCCGCCATCAGATCGGCAATCGACACGCGGTTTTGGGGATCCTACTACGCGGCTAAATATGCGGCGCCCAGGATGCCGCCGGACGGCTCGATCACGTTCACCACCGGTACTGCGACCCGAAAGCCGCTTGCCGGCCTGGCGGTCGTCGCCGCCTCATGCGGCGCGGTGGAAGCGCTGGCCCGTGCCCTTGCCGTTGAACTGGCACCCATCCGCGTCAACACGATCGCGCCCGGCCTGATCGACACGCCGTTGCACGAAAGGATGGCGGGCGGGCGCGAACGGGCGGCCAAGCGGGTCGCCGCTATCGCCGCGACCCTTCCGCTCAAACGCGCCGGTCAGTCCCAGGATATCGCGGAAGCGGCACTGTTCCTGATGAAGAACAAATTCGCGACTGGAATTACGCTGACGGTGGACGGCGGCGCTCTGCTGCAGTGATTTTTACCAAAATGAAAACGGGAGCGCCTGCCTTTCGCGGAGCGCTCCCGCCCAGGTGATTGACGCACGCCGCCGCTAGCGCATGATGCGCGAAAGCGAACCGGGGAACGCCCAGGTCGCGGCATCCTTGAGATCGGCGCTGATTTGACTGGCGAACTGCGTGGGAGCGTTGACATTGGATGAAGTCACATGCTGATTTTGGAAATCCCACATTATATCGACGTTCGCGGAATGGAACGTGGTCACGTCACCGGTGTCGATTTTAAGCGGACGCATCGGAATCAGGTTGAATTTCCAGAATTTCTGGTTGGCGTCATAGAAGTCCCAGCCTAACTGCGTCCACGTATCCGGATCGATGTAGCCGACCTTGTGTCCATAGCAGTAGCTGCCAATTGCGGGCAGCGGACTGGTATCGACCACCATCACTTTGCGCAGTTCCCAGTTGCCCACGCTGGGTCCTGGGAAAGCCGGAACCGAACTCTTCAAATTGTAGTTCTGGTTGTTGTACATCCCTGGATTGTTGGCGTGGGTGATGAACAGCATTTTTTTAACGCCCAGCAGCTTGACGTTGAAGTTCGGAATCTGAAAAGCCATCCCGTCCGAATTGTCGTCCTGAACCCAGTCGGTGCCCAGGATGGGCGAGCAGCGAGCGGCGCTGGACAGCCGCAGCGAGCGGCGCAGCGAGGGCAGAAAGACATACACCTCCTGCACTTTTTCCGGATCATCGGGCTGCTGCGCGAGCTGGGTCGTATAGCGGGTCTGCTCCGGCGACAGCACGAAATAGCGCGCCGTCTGCAGATAACCGTTTCCGTAAGGTGGATTGATCGGCATCGTGGGGTCACTGATATGGCTCAAACGCCAGTAAATGACCTCGGTAACCTGGGTAAAGATATTGTGAAAACGATCGACCAGACTTGTATCAGTCACATAACGGTAAATTGGCGGGATAAACCCGAAGAACGCGTTGTAGAGCACCTGCTCTCCAGCGAGATCGCCGCTGGGTTTCGGAAACGGTACGCCTGCCACATACCCTTTCACCGTGTAGCCGCCGCTTTGGATTTTCACCAGCCGAGTTTGTCCGGCATACTTCTCGGTATCCTCCTCCAACCTTTTGGCCATCGGTATGCTGACGGTTGGACCGACCTCGATCGTGAAGCCCGGATCGCTGCCGATCCTGAACGGGTATTGCTGACTGAACATCGCCTGAATCCCGATCGGCATGAACTTCTTATACTGCTGCCAGTTCTGCAGCGTGATGCTGGTTCCAGGCGGGATTGTGTCCGGCGAATCCGCGGACGCCATCGCATCATAGTTGGCCGGATCCCACCTGATCTGGGCCTGCGCGGCGCCGGTGATGCCAACGGTTAGGACCGCCATACAAACGAGGCCGTACGGAAATTTGAGTCTCACTAACCTTTCCTCCATTTTCAGTCTGATACGGACGCGCGGCCCCGCCGGCATTTCCTGATCGCTAGGGTTGGCAAAGTTAGCAGCCGCGCATCAAACCTGACCTAGACTAGTCGCGTCATCGTAATCGAATGTCAGAATCGAAGGAACAACCGTTCAAGCGCCTCGAACACTCAGCCATGTCTGGTTTCAGGCATGGTGGTGCTGGGCGAGAGCGCAGCGGCGCCAGCAGTTGCGCCGGACTCGCTTTTCGGTTCACTTAATGGCGATAAGTTCTGTAAAGCGGGAGCTGTCCAGTGCCGTTCTTCGATTGCCACGGGGTGCGCCTGCATTATATCGACCAGGGATCGGGGGCTGCGGTCCTGCTGATCCATTCGATGGCGTCCAACCTGCAACACGCGTGGGTCGATACGGGATGGTTTTCCGATCTGGCTTCGACTTTTCGAGTGATCGCGATCGATTGCCGCGGACACGGACTGAGCTCCAAATCCTACGAACCCGACTTTTATACGGCTGACAAAATGGCTGACGATGCTGCGCGGCTGCTGGATCATCTCGGGATCAGCCGCGTTCTGATAGCGGGCTATTCGATGGGCGCGTGCGTGGCGCTGAACCTGGCGGCCCGCTATCCGTCACGAGCGCGGGCCCTGGTGATTGGCGGCGTCAGCTCGCGCGCTTACAAAGAGCCGCCGCGCGACGAACTTGACCGATTGGTCGCCGCCCTGCGCGCTGACGATATCAGTTCACTCACCGACAAGGCTGCCCTGTTCATCCGCTCCTTTTGTCTGAAGAACGGCAATGATCCAAAGGCAATCGCCGCATTTTCGCTCCATAAGCGGCCCGATGTGGAGCAAAGCCAGCTCCGATCGATTCGCGCGCCGGTGCTAATCGCTGCCGGCACCAAAGATGCCGTCGTACAGGGTGTCGATGAGCTGGCGGGATCGATTCCCGACGCGCGCGTGATCATGCTGGAGGGACGCACTCACCTCGACGCACTGTCCGATCCCGGATTCAAACGGGCGGCGGCGGAGTTTTTCGCGTCCGCCCCGGAATAAGTCAGAAACCCAATTCCTGTCCCCTTCCCTGACAGACGCAGGCGCAACCGTGATGGGAATGGGCTACAGGCCGAGGACGTCGCGGATACTGTACAGACCGTTGGGTTTGTCCACCAGCCAGGCAGCGGCGCGCAGGGCGCCGCTGGCCAGCGCCTCGCGGCTTTGGGTTCGATGGATCAACTCCATCCGCTCGCCCAGGCCGGCGAAGATGACGGTGTGATCACCGACGGCGTCGCCGCCGCGCAGTGCCATCACACCGATCTGGTCCGGCGGCCGCACGCCGGTGATTCCCTCGCGCCCGAAAACCGCCGATTTCTGCAAATCCTGGCCCCGCGCCGCCGCGATCGCGCGCGCCAATGCGAGCGCTGTACCGCTGGGCGCATCGACTTTGGTCCGATGATGGATCTCCAGCACCTCAGCGTCGAAGCCGTTCAGCAAGGTAGCCGCTTCGGCCACCAGTTTGATCAGCACGTTGATCCCGATGCTCATATTGGGTGCGATCAGCGTGCGCGTTTTGGGCGCCAGTGCGCGCGCCCGTGACTCCATCTCGGGGGTGAAGCCGGTCGAGCCGATCACGATTGCGGCTCCTTTGGCCGCCGCAATCTCCAGATGCTCCATCGAGGCCGCCGCGTTGGTGAAGTCCAGAGTCACCGTGTCGGGCGCCGCGACTGCCGCGTAATCGTCGCCGATTCGCACACCCAGCGCCCCCACCCCCGCGATCTCACCGGCGTCCGCTCCGACTGCCTTGACACCTTTGGCTTCGACCGCACCGACCAAAATGTGAGAGGGCTGCTGCACGATGAGCGAGGTCAGCATGCGGCCCATGCGGCCCGCCGCGCCCGCAACTATCAGCCTGGCCATTGATTCACTCTCATCCGCGCGAGATTGGCTGCCAATTTGCCAGCTTTCCAGGCGGTCGGATCTAAGCGCCGGCCGGCGTGGCTGCGGGCGCCGCAGGTGCGGCTTCCTGCTTCTTGCCGCGGGCGGCGTTGTAGTGTTCCTGGCACAGGCCGCCGTGAAAGCGCGGCTTGCGGCATTTCTCCTCGGTACAGGTCTTGTATCGCGCCTTGGGCATCTCACCAGCCTTCCACAACCGGAAATGTTTGCGGCAATAGCCTTTGGCGATCACTTGATGGTTGCAGTCATTTACTTTGCAAGTACCCTTGTCTGCCATCGAAGCTTCTCGAAAATCGAAAATAAGATTTGCGATCCTTAAAATTCAGCTTTCAGTTCGCGGCTGAACAATCCTTCGACCATAGCCTGCGGCGGCTGATCTTCATAGAGGCAGCGGCAGACTGCGGCGACGATGGGCAGCTCGACATCCCAGCGCTCGCCCAGTTCGGCTACCAGGCGCGCGTTAACGACGCCTTCCGCGATCTGCGCCCCTATGCCGTCGTGCGGTGCGGCGGCTTCCCCACGTCCGATCCGCAGACCCCATGCGCGATTGCGCGACAGATCGCCGGTGCAGGTCAGGATGAGGTCGCCCAGCCCGGACAGGCCCGCCAGCGTGTCGCGCCGCGCTCCCATCGCAGTCCCCAGACGCATCATTTCCGCCAGCCCGCGCGTAATCAACGCGGCCCGCGCGCTGGAGCCGAGCTGCAGTCCGTCGCTGATCCCGGCCGCGATCGCGATTACATTTTTCACCGCGCCGCCCAACTCAACGCCGAGCACGTCGGTGCTGCGATAGACCCGCAAAAACGGCACCGCCAACAAACGCTGCACCATCGCGGCGACCTGCTCCTCGCGCGCGGCGGCGACCAGGGCGGCGGGACGGCCGCGCGCCACTTCCGCCGCGAAACCGGGACCGGAAAGGGCGGCCATTTGCACCCCGCGAGGCAGCATTTCTCCCAGCGCCTGCGACATCGTCTTGAGCGAACGATGCTCCAGCCCCTTGGTGGCGCTGATAAAAACGGCGTCGTGCGGGATCGCCTCGATCAGCGGCGTGAGCATCGGACGCACGAACGCCGAGGGAATTGCGACCACTACCATCCGGCAGCGGCCGAGCGCGCCGGCCCAATCGGTGGTCAAGACCAGGGACTGGGGCAATTCGATGGCCGGGAGGTAAAGCGGGTTTTCCCGCCGGGCCGCCATCAGCTCGAGCTGCTCGGGACGCCTTACACACAGCGTGACCCGCCGGCCCGCGCGCGCCAGGGTGACGGCCAATGCCGTTCCCCAGGCTCCGGCGCCTAAAATAGCGATTTCCGCTTCAATCATGATCGCGCCGCTTGCCGCGTTCGCAGTTGCCGGCGGTGCTGCCCCGCACCAGTCGCAGACCAGATCGCAGCGGTGGATTGAGCGTGCCGCAAACCGGGTGGGTGAGCTCGAAGCCGTGATCCGTAAGACATCCAGCGGCGCGCGTCATGTCAGCCCGCGCCACCATTATGCGGCGCAACCCACCGGGCGGGGAACTGATAGCCCCCCGGGCGTTAATCGAAACCGTTTGTGCCTGGATTCCGCTAAGCCGCAGCCAGCTCCGCGCCGCCATCGCTTCGGCCAGGTCATAAGTTTCCAGCAAAGTCACCAGCTCCTGGCCAGTCCGGCCGGGCGGTCGCAGCCGCGCCAGAAGTATTTTCCCCGACACAACCGCGGAGACGCCGATGAGCGAAACCACGAAACCCAGCGCGAACCATCGCGCATCATGCCCGATAGACAGCGGCAATCCGACGGCGAGCACGAAGATGGCAAAGACCAGCTTGCGCGTGGCAGCGCTCATACGGGCGACCCGGCGATGGCGGTAGGCGCGGCTGTGGTCGCGCCGCAGCTTGTCGAAGAACATGAAATGCAGTCCGCAATGGATACAGGCCTGGCGCACCGCCAGTTCAGTGGCACAGCGGGGACACAGAATACGACGCAAAGCGCGGCACTGCGGACAGCGCGAAAACGGAATCGCGGACTGAAAGCCGCATTGCTGGCAAATCGCTCCGGTGAGTACCAATTCGCCGGCGGCAAAGGCGTGCTTGGCGCCGCACCATTCGCAAAACGGCACCAATTGGCCCGCACGCGCTGCACAGACCAGGCATCTGAAACTGCGTCCTTCCATCGACTGTTGCAGCATCAAATCCCAAGGGCCGAGCGCCGGTCAAACGGCCGAACGGCAGGCCCGATACAAGGGCTCCAGTTCACGGAAGCCCTCCAACAGCTCGTCGCGATCGACCTTGAGCGCCTCCCGCACCGGCCATCCGAAACCCACGTCGATGCCGCCGGTCTTTTTCTCCAAAGCGCCCGCGAGTTGCTGCCAGAAATCGCCGTCAACACGTACCGCTGACGGCATCGTTTCGAAATTCCAATTGTCGTAACGCGCAAGCGTTGTGGAGCCCAGCGCACGCGTCAACTCGCCGCTGCGGTGCGCCAGCACCGACGCCATCTCTGGCCGATGGTCGGCTTCGGATTTGACCACCACGCGAGCATGCAGTCCGAAGCGCGAGATGCACAAACCCAGATATGGATAGCGCTTGTAGCCCTTGGGGGAAGGGCCGAACGCGCACCAGGTCTCGGGTGGCGGGTTGACGGTGCGGCGCGCATGTTTGGCCACGTGGGGGAACAACTCCAGATGGAGCTTACGCGCTAATTGCGGCGCCAATTCGTCGCCCAGGCGCAAAAGCTTGGGCCGCACGCAGGCATATAACTGGGCCATCCGCTCGTTGAATCCCTCGATCCTGAAGACCTGGAAATCAGCCCTGTTAAATCCCAGTGTCGCCATCTCCTCTAGCCCTCACATCCCAGCCTGTCATGGACAGGCCGGCCAGCTTGTCATCCTCGTCCGGGCTGCATTTTGCGAACTACTTCGCTCCCGACCGCCGCTGCGTTATCGACTGCTCCCAGTTACGCCCATCAAAGCGCTTCACCTTAAGTCGGTCCAAATCTATGCCGTCCAGGCAGCGCGCATTAACATCGATTTTATCCGGATCGGAGCGCGGGATGTAATACGACGCCACGCCGCAGCGGGAGCAGAACAGATGCTTCGCCGTTCCCGTGTTGAACTGGTATGTCGACAGCGCCTGCCCGCCCGCGATCAGACGGAAATTTTGCGGCGGAACAATCCAATGCAAGTAGCCCTTGCGGGTGCAAATCGAGCAATTGCACTCCTCGACTTCGGACAGTTCGCCTTCCACCTCGAAGACGACCGCCCCGCAATGGCATCCGCCACGCAAACGCATCGCTTCTAGTGTATCGCAATCGTGCTCCAGGCTGAAAACGCCGCGCCGGGGACGCTGGTGGCGCCAAAGGCGACAAGCTATTAGCATAAGAGATGTGCCAAGGGACTCCTTCAATCGCGAGATCGATTACCTGCGTATCTCGGTGATCGATAACTGCAACCTGCGATGCGTCTACTGTATGCCGCTGGAGGGGCTGCACTTCGCGCCCAAGCCGGAACTACTGGACGCGGCCGAGATCGAGCGGGTGGCGCGCGCCGCGGTCAGCGTGGGATTCCGCAAGTTCCGCCTGACGGGCGGCGAACCGACCCTTCGCGCCGACCTGCTCGAAATCGTCCAGCGGATGGCCGCGGTGCCGGGCGTCGGCGAATTGGCGATGACCACCAATGCGCTGCTTTTGCCAAAGCTGGCCGCTCCCCTTAAACGGGCGGGACTGAGCCGCGTCAACGTGCATCTGGATAGCCTCAATCCAGCCACGGTCGAGCGGCTTATGCGCTGGGGCAGATTCGATCAGATGTGGGCCGGAATCATGGCAGCCGAAGAAGCAGGATTGACTCCGATCAAGCTCAATTGTGTCGTCACGGCGGGCTTTAACGAAGCCGACGTCGTGGATCTTGCGCGGCTGACAATCGAACGCGACTGGCACGTGCGGTTTATCGAATTGATGCCGCTGGGCGGCGGCGAATGCGCCCGGGTCTCGATCAAACGCTACGTGTCGAATATCGAAACACGCCGCCGCATCGAAGGGGAACTGGGGCCGCTGACCGAGATCGAATCGCACAATCCATCCGATGAGGCGGTCAATTACCGGCTGCCGGGCGCGAAGGGAATCGTCGGTTTCATCAGCCCGGTCAGCGAGCCGTATTGCGGCACCTGCAACCGGATGCGGCTGACCGCCGACGGCAAATTCCACCTCTGCCTGCTCAACGACGACGAACTCGACGTGCGCAAAGCCCTGCGCAGCGGTGCCTCGATTGAGCAAATCGGCGAAATCCTCGTTCGTGCCGTGACCCTCAAACCCACAGGCCATCACCTGCTGGCCGGCCGCTCCACCCAGGACCGCTCGATGTACCAGATAGGTGGGTGAGCTGGGCTGTCCAAAGTCGAGACCGGAATTCGAAGAACGGGGGGCGATACGCCCAGACCAGCCAGTTTTTGATTTCCTGCCGCTAGCTGCGACTTTTACCAACAGTAACTAATTTCGCGAGGTCACCTGATTCCTGGTTCATTCACCTTGTTAATTAAGATTGCGGTTCTTTCACCCCAGATAATCGCGCGGCTCCCTAAACCGTCGTTTGCCCTCCAAAAACAGTGTCTGAAAGGACCGGTTCCTTCGCCCATGGTACCGGCACGCCTCCTGTGCTACCGAGAAGTCAGCCCGCGAACCGGGCTCTGAGGGGTAAGGAGAGCGGAACATGAAATACGGCGTGATCGCGCATTGCACCGAATACACGATGCGCGTGGACGCATTGGCGCGCGCGGCCGAGGAACGCGGCTTCGAATCATTATTCGTCCCCGAACATACACACATCCCGGTCGAGCGCCGATCGCCCTTCCCGATGGGCGGCGATTTGCCCGACGAGTATTACCATGACAGCGATCCCTTCATCAGCCTGACGGCGGCCGCGATGGTGACGACGCGGCTGCGTCTGGGCACTGGTATCTCGCTGATCACCGAGCACGATCCAATTGTATTGGCCAAAACGGTCGCCACCGCCGACCTGCTCTCCAATGGACGCATCATCCTGGGCGTGGGCGCCGGCTGGAATGAGGAGGAGATGAGCAATCACGGCACGCCGCCGAAAAAGCGCTGGAAGGTGCTGCGCGAGCGGATCGAGGCCATGCGCCTGATTTGGGAGCAGGAGAAAGCCGAATACCATGGCGAGTTCGTCAACTTCGAGCCGATTTTCTCCTGGCCCAAGCCGGTCCAGCGGCCGCTCCCGGTGCTGGTCGGCGCCCACGGCTACCGCGGATTGCGCCGCGTGGTGCGCTACGCCAACGGCTGGATGCCGGTGGAGGCCGCGGTGCGCGACGTCAAAAAGGAAATTCAGAACCTGCGCAATCTGGCCGAGCAAAACGGCCGCGATCCGAATTCGTTCGACGTCACTATGACGCTGGCGCGGGCCGACCCGAAATCGCTGGAGCGCAATCGCGAAGCTGGTGTCAATCGAGTATTGTTCTCGGTGCCGGTCGGCGGCGCCAGCGTCGTCCTGCCCAAACTGGACGCGTGGGCGAAATTGATCGAGGCCTGACCGGCGCTTTGCCGTAGGGCCTGGCGGCAAGTCGCAATGAGTGCGCGATTCGCTTTGAATTTCGCTCCCCATCTGGGAATACTGCGGCCCGACCGTCCGTTGTTCCTCCATCATGCGGGACCCGATCCGCTCGACCAGTTGAAGTTTATTGCCGATCAAGGCTTCAGCGCCGTTGAAGATAACTGCCTGGCGGATCGGCCGAGGGAAGTGCAGGAGCGGATGGGCGCGGAGATGGTCCGCCTGGGAATCCAGATGGGCTGCTTCGTCGTGTTCGCGGGCGAGAAGCGGCCGACCTTCGTGCGCAACGATCCCGAAGCTCCAGCCTTTCTGATCGCTCAAATCGACGCCGCCATTGAGACCGCTCAACGCGTTGGCGGCAAATGGATTACCACGGTATGCGGAACTCCCGACCCCGAATTGCCGTGGTCTTACCAGTTCGCCAACGTCATCGACAACCTGCGGCGATGCGCGGAGCGCGCCGCCAAAGCTGGCGTCGTGCTGATTGTGGAATCGACCAACCGCCGCGCCACGCCCGGCCTGCTCATCAGCAGCATCAAGGACGCCTGCCTCGCCGTCCGCGCTGTCAAGAGTCCTGCCCTCAGGCTGTTGTTCGACGTCGGCCATGTCCAGGTCGAAGACGGTGATCTGATCAGGAACATGGATCGATGCTGGGAGGATATCGCATATTTTCAACTCGCCGATAATCCCGGACGGCGCGAACCCGGCAGCGGCGAGATCAATTTCGTCAACCTGCTGCGCCGGGTCTATCGCAAGGGCTATACGGGAATTTTGGGCATGGAGCACCTGGTGTCCGGAGCCGGACGCGCCGGCGAGCAGGCGGTAATCAGAGTGTACGAACAGTTGAACGCGGACCTTTTGAAGGCCTGATCCTGACACCTTCCCTCTAAAGGAGGAGCTCGGGTCAGGTCATGTTTCAGGGAAATCTGCAATGACGCAAAACCGCACCCATCCGCTGAGCGATTACAAAGTCCTCGACATGACCATGCATATTTCGGGTCCGATGTGTACACGTACGATGGCGGAAAACGGCGCCGAGGTAATCAAGGTCGAGCCGCCGGGCGGCGACAACGCGCGCCATGTGCCCGTGATCAAGGACGGTCGCAGCGGTTATTTCGTCGGACTCAATCGCGGCAAAAAGAGCCTCTGCCTCGATCTGAAAAGCGCCGAGGGTCTGGAGATCATCAAACGGATGCTCCCCAGATTCGACGTGCTGATCGAAAACTTCGCGCCCGGCGTGATTGGGCGCCTCGGTCTGGGCTACGACGTGGTTAAGGCGATTAATCCCGCGATCGTGATGTGCTCGATATCCACCTTCGGCCAGACCGGGCCGCTGGCGCCCAAGACCGGTTACGACTATATCGCGGCCTCGTACGCCGGCGTGATCGACACCCTGGGCTTTCCCGACAGCTCGCCCGTCCTGCCCGGCCTGACCATGGGCGATTCGATGACCGCAATGAACGCGTACGGCGCAATCCTGACCGCTCTGATCTATCGGGAGCGAACCGGCGAAGGACAGCACCTGGATATTTGTCTGCTGGATTCCTACTTCCAATGCTGGGACCTCGTGGTCGAATCCGTGAGCCTCAATCCTGAGTACCAAAACACGCGCGCGGGACGGCGCTCCAACAACATGCCGCCCATTGGATTGTTCAAATCCGAGCGCCATTACATCTGCCTGATGGCGCCGCATGATCATTTCTGGCCGCGCCTGTGCCGGGCGATGGGCCGCGAGGATCTGGCCCATGATCCGCGCTTCACCACCGTCGCAGCGCGTTATCGCAATGCCGAAGAGGTTTTCTCGATCATCGAGCAATGGTTCGCCACCACGCCTGAAGACGAAGCGCTGCGCCGGCTGGACGAAAACCGGGTTCCCGCCGGCCCCGTGTTATCGGTAAAGGAGGCGATGCACCATCCACATCTGCGCCATCGTGGCACCGTGAGAAAAGTGCGCGACCGCATCCTGGGCGAGTTTGATCTCCAACAGTCGGCGCTGCGTTTTTCCGCCTGTCCACCGGCAACCGATCTCCAGGCGCCGTTTTTGGGTGAGCACAACCGCGAGATCCTGCGTGAATATCTCGGCTACTCCGACGAGCAGGTGGCGCGGCTCCATTCCGCCGGCATCCTGAACCATGCCCCCTATTGATCCGGTTTGGCCGCGCCCCGACATCGTATAACATTGCGCGCAAATTCGGAGGCGGGCAGCGGCTCGATGGTACCGCGCAAAACGACACCCAAGCGGCCCTTGCTGGGCGCGCACATGCCGATTGCGGGCGGGGTTGCCCAGGCTCCCTTGCGCGGCGCCCGCGTGGGCTGTCAATGCATGCAGATCTTCACCAAGTCAGCACGCCAATGGGCGAGCAAGCCCTATCCCGCCGAAGAGGTGGAAGCCTTTCGCCAGCGCCAGGCCGAGGCTGGAATCGCCATCGTGGTCGCGCACGACTCCTATCTGCTCAACCTCGGCGCTCCCGACGGTCGCCTGCGCCAGCGATCGATCGGCGGCTTTATCGACGAGCTGGAACGATGCGAGATGCTGGGCATTCCCAATCTGATTGCCCATCCCGGATCGCACGTCGGCAGCGGCGAGGCAGCCGGCCTTAAAACCATCGCCCGCTCGATCGACGAGGCGCATACCGTCTGCTCCGGATACAAGGTGAAGGTCACGCTCGAATTGACGGCAGGACAGGGAACCAACCTGGGATACAGCTTCGAGCAGATGCGGCGGATTTTCGACAGTGTCAAGCGCAGCGAGCTGATGCGCCTGTGCATCGACACCGAGCATGCCTTCGCGGCCGGCTACGACCTGCGCACCGATGAGGGTTATGAACGGACTTTCGGTGAACTGGCGGATTTAATCGGAATGGATCGGCTGGCGGTTTTCCATCTGAACGATTCCAAAAAACCCCTGGGGTCGCGGGTCGATCGCCATGAGCATATCGGGAAGGGCGAGATGGGTCTGGAACCGTTCCGCCGCCTGCTCAATGATCCGCGCTTCGCCGGCCTGCCGATGTGCCTGGAAACACCCAAAGGCCCCGACCTCAAGGAGGACGTGGAAAATCTGGCCACCCTGCGCTCGCTGTTTTCACCATGATTGCGGCCGTTTCTATATCTCACCGTCCCCGGCTTGCCCGCTCCCTCCCTGACCAGGGTGAGGGTGAGCAAAGGGTCCGTTGAAATCCAAAATGGACTCGACCCGGCAACACAACACGCCACAATAGCGATTATGGAAAAGAGAATCCTGACCGGCGACCGTCCTACCGGACGCCTGCACCTCGGCCATTACGTGGGCTCGCTGCAAAATCGCGTCCGCCTTCAGCACGAATACGACACCTATGTACTGATCGCCGACGTGCAGGCGCTCACCGACAACTTCGAGCATCCCCAGATGCTGCGCCAAAACGTGTTCGAAGTGACGCTGGATTACCTGGCCGTGGGACTGGACCCGGAGCGCGTCAAGATCGTGGTTCAGTCGATGGTGCCGGAGCTGGCCGAGTTGACCATCTATTTCATGAACCTGGTCACGGTGGCAACGCTGGAGCGCAACCCCACCGTCAAGGAGGAAATCAAGCAGCGCAACTTCAAACGCGGCGTCCCCGTCGGCTTCTGGTCCTACCCGATCTCGCAGGCGGCGGACATCACGATTTTCAAGGCGCACCTGGTGCCGGTGGGAGAGGACCAGTTACCAATGATCGAGCAGGCGCGGGAGATTGTCCGGCGCTTCAACACTCTTTACGGCAAAGTGCTGATCGAGCCCAAGGCGATGCTGGGCGAGGTCGCGCGCCTGCCGGGCACCGACGGCAATGCCAAAATGTCAAAATCACTCGGCAACTGCATCTATTTGAGCGATCCACCCGAGGTATTGCGCAAACGCGTGATGTCGATGTTCACCGATCCGACGCGGATCCATCCGACCGACCCAGGCCACGTCGAGGGCAACCCCGTATTCACCTACCACGACACCTTCAACCCGAATAAAAACGAAGTCGAGGAACTGAAGGATCGTTACCGCAAAGGCGCGGTAGGCGACGTCGAGGTAAAGGAAAAGCTTTTCGCGGCACTCGACAACTTCCTTGCTCCGATTCGCGCGCGCCGCGCCGAATACGAAGCCAAACCGGACCGCGTCAAAGAAATAATCCTGGAAGGCACAAAAAAGGCCCGCGCTACGGCCCAACAAACGATGGAAGAGGTCCGGGCCGCCATGAAACTGACGTATTTCGCATAGGATGTCGCGGCGGCGTGGCCCGGCCGCGCCCGTCTTAATCGAACTGACGGCTCAGCAGCGAATCAGATGCGATCAGGGCGCGCGCCAGGCGCAAATCATCGGGCGTGGTAATCTTGAAATTCAGCGTCGAGCCCGCGACGATTTCGATCGGTGCACCCAGCTGCTCAACCAGGAAAGCGTCATCGGTGGCACGGGTCGAACCGGCCGCGTGCGCGGCGATTAGCAGCTCGCGGCGAAACGCCTGAGGGGTTTGCGCGGCCACCAGACCGTCGCGCGCTCGAGTGGCGATGACGATGTTGTGCTGCGCCTCCTTCAAAGTATCGGCAACGGGAATCGCCGCAATCGCACCGCCACTGCGAACGGCGGCGGCGATGCAATCGGTAAAGAGCCGGGCCGCAGCGAAAGGACGCGCCGCATCATGGACCAGAATCACCACGCTTTCCGCGCTAACCATCGACAGCGCCAGACGCACCGAGTCCTGGCGCTCGGCTCCGCCGGTAACCAGCTTCAATGGCACGTCCACCCCGGCACGTTGCGCCGCCGAACGCGCGTCCGCTTCTTTTCCATGTGGAATTGCGACGATGATCTCGCCGATTGCGCTCAGCGCTCGAAGCGTCCTCAGAGAATAGTACAAAAGCGGTACGGTACCGAGCTGGACGAAAGCTTTGGGCTCTGAATGCCCAAGGCGGACGCCGGTGCCCGCCGCCACGATGATTGCCGAGGCTCTCATCCAGGACCACCGCGGTCAATAACTGAGCTGGAACGGGGCTTGTGGAAAGTGAAGCCGCCCCTCCCGCTGATAATCAGCAAGAGGCTGAAGGCGGAGCGAAGTACAGAGACTTCCATGGCGAGGGCGTCTTATCTATGCGCCTTCGCGCGAGGAGAAAGGCATGAAATGGGTGAAGCCGGAAGCCCAGTCAACTGGCAAAAATCGTATTGAGTTCCTCCATGATTTTCTCTTCGGGATGAGCCCGCGCGATCGACAACTCCTTAACCAGCAGGCTGCGCGCGGTGTCCAGCATCTTACGCTCGCCAAAAGAGAGCTCCTTGTCGCCCTTGAGCACTAACAGATCGCGCAGCACTTTGGCGATTTCCAGCGGCGAGCCAGTTTTGATTTTCTCCGTATATTCGCGGTAACGCCGATTCCAGGTCTGACTATCGACCTCCACCTTTCGCTCACGCAGAATCTTGTAGATTTTGGTGACCATGTCCTTGCCGATAACGCGGCGCAGCCCCACGGCGTCGACGTTCTCGGTCGGAATCATGATGGTCATTTCGCTGTCGAGGATTCGCAGCATGTAAAACTTGCGCTCGGTGCCGGAAATGACCTTGCTCTGGATGTCGTCGATCACACCCACACCATGGGCGGGGTACACGACCTTTTCGCCTTTTTTGAACGGTAGCATCGTTTTCCCGGGGTTCCGGGTACCTGATTTCGGCGGGTTGGTGACACCAAGGCGTTCACTTCCCACACGATCGAGCCGGACCATCAATATTGTTACATAAATTTGTAGATCGGTTAAGAAGCAGCCCGACGACGCGGGCTTTTGAGAAAGATGGAAACTATAGACGAAATTTGACTTATTCCGTGACCAGTTCCATCACCAGCGCGTCTTCACCGGGGCCGTAATAATTGCGCCGCAGCCGGCGTTCCTCGAAACCGAATTTACGGTACAGCCGGCGCGCCTCCAGATTGGAACGTCTGACCTCCAAAATCATCAGCGAAACTTTGCGTGCACGCCCCTCGGCAACCGCCCCGGCCATCAAAGCCGTACCCACGCCATGGCAGCGAAACTCAGGATGGACCGCGATATTCAGGATGTGATACTCGCCGGCGACCAGCCATCGGCACAGATAGCCCACGATCCGCGGTCCGCCCTCGCGGGCCTCATCCGTCACCGCCAGCATCAGACGCGAGAAGGAAAGCGAAAGTTCCCGTCTGAATGAGGCGAGGCTCCATGGTTCTCTGAAAGACAGGCGCTCGATATCGAGGACACGGGGCAGATCGTTATATGTGGCGTCACGTATTCGCACGTCGAGCCGGACAACGGAGATGCCCGGCCAGCCACCGGTCGCGCCTCAGGCCGCGCGCGGAATCTCCTCGGTCCTACTCTTCAGAACTATAATTTCAATCACCTTGTTTCTCAACCGATGTCTGAAGCCGCTCACTGGCTCGTCGAAGTCGATGCGGGTGGTGAAATCGGCGGGAAACGACGAGGAGATATAAGCCAGACGACGCATCGCCTCGCCGCGCACGCTGGCCGCAATCGTCAAGACGCCGTCGTTCAGACTGATGTGGTAGTCGTAGTCAGGCATCTCGTCAGGCAAGCACCAAAGCCGCTTGAGCGCGGAGGCAGGCACCACCCGCGGCATCTCCAGCCTTACCAGGTAGGCGTTAGGCAGTCGGGTTACCGTATAGACAGTGCCATAACGGCGATCGCGCTCGATCTTTTCGTCATGGAAATCGGTGGTGTAGCCGTCAAACCCCACCGTACGGCTGAAACGGCCCGACCTGCTGCCGCGGACCAGCAGTGCTCCCAACGGCGCGACCAACAGGCCCCAGATCGCGGCGCGCGCTCGCGCCCTTTGCCCGTACAGGATACGCTCGCGCAGCCGCCATCCCGCTTCGAGCAGGGCAAAGATGAATCCGCCTACCACCCAACTCACAGCCGCAACTGACAAGGGACGGTGGTGTAAAATCAGCACCGCGATAGCCAAGGCTATGGCGGGGTAGAGAATCATGTTGAGAAGGAGATTGAGGGCGGTAGCGCGAGGACGCGAAAAGACCATCGGATCACCCACGACCTCCTCCAGGCTGCGCTTCAGCCGATCCGGCATCGCGCCGAGCACCGGCTCGGCCAGCCGCATCGCAAGCCGCGCCACAGCCGCTTCGCCACCATCGGATTTGATCTGGACCCCCGCCAGTACTGTCTCGAAATCCTGCTCCAACTCGCCAGCGAAGTGCTTCTCACCGATGGGTCCGGGCAGGTCGCCCACGTCTTTGGGCAGATTGAGGATAGTAGAGGTCGGTTGTGAGGGCGCGGGCGGCGCTTTTGCGGGCGCGGGCTTGGCCGCGGCCGCCGGCTCTTCGGCCGTATCCGCTTTCGGTTTGGATGCGGAAGCCGCGGCCGGCGCGGGTTTGGCAGCCGGCGCGGGTTTGGCAGCCGGCGCCGGAGCGCCGGGCGCAGTCGCGGGGGTCGTGGCGGCAGGCGCCGATCCGGCAGCGGCAGGCGCGGGCGACGCAGGTTTCGCCTGAGGTTCGGGGGCAGCACTCGCTAAGGGCTGGGCTGCGGGAGCGGCCGGTGCCGCCGTGACGGTGGCGGCCGCCGTCTGCGCGGCGGCAAGACCATTGGCCACAGTGGCGGCGCCGTTAGCCGGCGCGGCGGGGGCCTCCGCGTCCTTGCGGAAGCGCGAGGGCGCGTCGTCGGGAAAGTCCTGGTCGGGATGCAGAGTGCGGGCGCGTTGGAGCAGCACCTGTTCGCTTTCAGGATTGTCCGGATCGGGAATACAGCAATCAACCGGGCAGACCGCGGCGCAGGCTTCATGATCGTAAAATCCCACGCACTCGGTGCATTTGGACGGAACGATGTAGAAGATGTCGTCAGAGATCGCGGGTGAGGTCACGCCGTTGAGTTCCCATTCAGCGCCGCCGGCGTAGATTGCGGTGTTGGGGCATTCAGGCTCGCAAGCTCCGCAGTTGATGCACTCGCTGGTTATGATCGTCGCCATCTCAACGTCCGAACCTCGCTTAATTTTGAAGAGCCGTGTCTGCAGGTGACTGGATCACGATCTAAGGTTTAGGCTTGCTGATTGTCAATGTCCATTGCCGACAGCAGACCTAATCCTGAACCAGCCCTGTCAGCACCGCTCGACGATGCGGAAAACCATAAGTTGCTTTTTTACGAAATCTTGCCACAGATAAGTCCATTTGCCACTATGGCGGGGTCGATGTAGAATCCTTGGCTCAAAACTGAGGTTGCTTTTCGGACAGGAGGTGTTCCGGATGAAGACATGGGTTGGAATACTGGGAATCTTGGCCATTGCAGGGACGTTGTCGGCCTGCGGTCCTGATATGAAGGTCATTCAGGAAAACACCAACCGGGCACAGGCTGCCGCTTCGAAGGCTGAGTCCGACGCCACGGCCGCCGAACAGTCCGCGACCACCGCCGAGGCGGCGGCCAAGAAGGCCAGTGATGACGCGACGGCGGCTGAAGATGCGTCGCGCCGGGCCAACGACGCGGTGTCTCGCCTGGAGGCGGCGTTCTCAGAATCGGTTACCAAGTAGTTTTTTCAGACGGCAAGGGGGCAAGAAAGCCCGCTGGCGTAACAGTGCGGCCCTATTGCTCCGGGGAAGACGGCGCGCTCTGAGGCTTAAGCTTCAGAGCGTTGCTTTTTCGTTGCGCCATCTTGAGCAGCTCTCGTCTGACGCGCTCACGCAAAACGCCGTCGCGCTCGATACGCGCCTCGATATCACGGAACTGTTCCACCGTCAGATGCTGCTGCGCGGCAGCCTGATCCACGGTTAGCGTGCGATCGCGCTGCATCGCTTCGTAAACTTTAAGGTACTGTTCGACCTGGGCCGGAGAAACCTCATTGACCTCCCCCTCGTCGTCATTCTGGGTCAGATTAAGCGCGCGAATAGCGGCGAGGCGTTGGGCCGTCCCGGCGAAGTCATGAAACCTGGCAACCCAATATCCGGCAATCACCGCAACCACCAGGATTGCAACGACCAGCAACAGCGAACGTGGTGAAGCTTTCGGGTACATCTTCCTATGTTGGCACGCCGGAGATTCAGAACCAATAAATATCACCCTCTTGCAACAGGCACCATGATGCTTAATTTTTAAGGCGCGTAGCGAGAGTGTCCCGCCAGGGGATGCCCGCATCCATATCTAATCGTTTGCGACGGAGATAAATGCCATGCCAGCCAAAATGGTTGAGCTTCATGAAAAAGCACGCGCCGGAATTGTCAAAGGGGCCACGCTGGTGGCCCAGGCCGCCCGGGTGACGCTGGGACCCAGAGGACGCAACGTCCTGATTCAGAAGACCTTTGGCGCCCCTCAAGTGACCAAGGACGGGGTCAGCGTGGTCCGCGAACTCGAATTCGAGGACAAGTTCGAAAATATCGGCGCGCGGCTGCTGCGCGAAGTGGCTCAAAAGACCGCCGACGTAGCCGGCGACGGCACCACCACCGCCACCGTGCTGGCCCGCAGCATCATCTCCGAGGGCATCAAGCTGATCGCCGCGGGCCTTGACCCGATGGAGATGAAGCGCGGAATCGACAGTGCCGTGCAAAAGGCCGTGGAGGCAATCAAGGGCCTGTCGCGGCCGGTTAAGGAGCGTGCACGGATGGAACAGGTGGCGACCGTGGCCGCCAATGGTGACTCGACCATCGGTAAAATCGTCGCCGACGCGATGGATAAGGTGGGCAAGGAGGGAGTGATCACCGTCGAGGAAGGCCGCGGGCTCGATACCACCCTCGATCTGGTCGAAGGCATGCGTTTCGACCGCGGCTACCTTTCGCCTTATTTCTGCACCAATCAGGAACGGATGACGGTGGAACTGGAGGAACCCTTCATCCTGTTCCATGAGAAGAAGATCTCCTCGATGCGCGAGTTGCTGCCGCTCTTGGAAAAGGTGCTGCATGACGGCCGGCCGCTGTTGATTGTCGCCGAAGAAGTGGAAGGCGAAGCGCTGGCGACATTGGTAGTCAACAAACTGCGCGGCACGCTCAAGATCGCTGCCGTCAAGGCGCCCGGTTATGGCGACCGCCGCAAGGAAATGATGCAGGATATGGCCATCCTGACCGGCGGCCGTGTGGTTGCCGAAGAACTTGGTCTGAAGCTGGAGAATCTGCCGCTAAGCTCCCTGGGCCGATGCAAGCGCGTGGTAGTCGACAAAGACAATACCACGCTGGTGGGCGGCTTGGGCAAAAAGGCGGATATCCAGGGACGCATCGCCCAGCTTCGTGAACAGATCAAGCAGACCACTTCGGATTACGATCGCGAGAAGCTCGAGGAGCGCGTGGCCAAACTCAGTGGCGGCGTGGCGGTGATCAAGGTCGGCGCGGCCACCGAAGTCGAGATGAAGGAGCGAAAGGCGCGGGTTGACGATTCGGTCCACGCGCTGCGCGCCGCGATGGAAGAGGGAATCGTGCCGGGCGGCGGCGTGGCTTTGGTGCGGGCGCAAAAGGCCGTGCGCGAACTCAGTTTCACCGAAGACCGCCAGGCGGGAGTGAAGATCGTCCTGCAGGCGATGGCCGAGCCGCTGCGTCAAATCGCCGCCAATGCCGGTTTCGAACCGCCCCTGGTGTACAACAAGGTGGCGGAAGGCAAAGGCAACTTCGGATTCAACGCGCGCACCGAGAAATTCGAGGACCTGGTGGAGGCCGGCGTCGTCGATCCGGCCAAGGTTGTGCGTACGGCGCTGGAAAACGCCGCCAGCGTTGCCGCGTTGCTGATTACAACTGAAGCTGCCATTGCGGAGAAACCCAAAAAGAAAACTCCGATGCCGCCGATGCCTCCGGGTGGTGGCGGTATGGGCGGAATGCCCGGTGGAATGGGCGGCATGCCGGGTATGGACGGCGCGGACGGCATGGGCGACATGGGTGAAGATTTCTGATAACGGGCGCTGGCTGCAGCCCAAGCGTAGTTAATGCTAAAAGTGGAGTTATAGTAGCTTTTCGTATATCGGAAGCTTGCATGTAAGTGGTTTCTATGACAAACATCATCTGAACGAACTTCTTGGTAAGTCGATAGGCTGGTGCGAGGACTCTTAAGGAGGTAAATTGATGCAGGGACTTTCGGGAACTTCAAAATTGATTGGGCTGGCCGGCTCGCTGTTGATCCTGGCGCTGGTGGCTGCTGGATGCAGTTCGGGCAATCCGACTCCGGAGCAGAATGCGATCAACGCGGCTAATCAGGCCGATCAAGCAGCCTCGCGCGCTGATGCGGCTGCTCAGCGTGCTCAAGCGGCGGCATCGCAGGCTCAGTCGGCAGCCAGCCGCACTGAGCAAGCGGCCAACGATGCCAAGGCGGCTGCTGATCGCGCTGAGGCGATTGCCGAGAAGACGATGACCAGGAGACCGCGGCACCGGAGGATGGTGCATCGTCACTTCCATCACCATGTCCACCACATGGCAGCTCCGGCTGCGGCTCCCGCGGCGGCACCGGAAGCAGCTCCTCCGGCGGGTGGTCCTCCACCAGCGGGTGGTGGCGCTCCTCCGGCAGGCGGCACGCCGTAACGACCCAGGTTGTTGATGAACCGAAAGGGCAGCCTCCAAAGAGGCTGCCCTTTTCTTTTTGGTGACCATCGGCCAGTCTCCCATGGCCCACACTCAATTCGTTTTAAGGATTGGATTGACCAACGCGCCAACGAAGGCGAAGCTTGCAGGTATGCCGATCGAATCGAAGCCCAACACCAGTGCTCCGCAGGCTGATTTGAACCGTTTGCCTTTGGAAATCCGGCGGGGACTTTACGAGACGATCTTCCGCCGTCGCGACATGCGCGAGTTTCGTCCCGACCCGGTTCCGGATGAGGTTCTCGCGCGCGTGCTGGTGGCCGCCCATCATGCGGGGAGCGTCGGCTTTACCCAGCCTTGGGACTTCATCGTGGTGCGCGACCTCGAGCGCCGGCGGGAGGTCAAACGCGTGTTCGAGGAAGAACGGCTGCGCAACGCCGAGCAGTTCAGCGGCCAGCGACGCGAGAAGTTTCTTTCGCTCAAGCTCGAAGGTATCGTCGAATCGCCGCTCAACCTGATCGTGACCTGCGAGCCCGATCGGTTCGGCCCGGGGGTGTTGGGCAAGACAGCAATCACGGAAGTGGAGATCTATTCCACCTGTCTGGCAATCGAAAACCTCTGGCTGGCTGCGCGCGTGGAGGGATTGGGAGTCGGATGGGTCAGTATTTTGCGCAACGAATGCCTGCGGCGAACTTTCGGAATTCCCAAAAACGTCATCCCCATCGCCTATCTATGCATCGGTTACGTCGACTCGTTCCCTTCGCGTCCAATTCTGGAGAAGGCGGGATGGGCGGAACGACTGTCGCCGCATCGCCTGCTGCACTTCGACTCGTGGGAACATCGCGCCTCGGACGATCAGCCATTGACGCGCCTGGTAAGGGATCCGGAAATCTGGCGCGATATTTTTCCCGGGGAGGAAGCCGGCTCCAAGGATGGACCAGAGTGGAAACAAGCGCCACAGTTGCGCAAATGAAGGTCGGACTGGTGGAAAATGAGTCAATTCCTTGTCGATGCAGATTGGCTTAAAGGTACCCCCTCGCGGAATTTCGTATTGATCGATACCCGCACAGCGGAGGAGTTCTGGGCCGGACACCTCGCGCACGCACGCCATCTCGATCCTTTCCCATTTCATTATTACGACACCAGTCCCAAGGCGATCCGCGAGTTCACCCAGCAATCCGAATGGATCTTTTCGGCGTTGGGAATCACCGGAAAGGAAGCGGTGGTGTTTTATGAAAACGACACCGGGATGCGGGCGGCGCGCGGGGCCTGGATTCTCGAATATCTCGGCCATCCCGCGGTAAAGATTCTCGACGGCGGTCTGAAGGCGCTGGATGGCGTGGAGCTTGAGACGGTAGCCGATCCAATCAGGCCTTCTCGTTTCCGATCGGCGCCCCGTCCTGAAATCCTGGCGACATTTGAAGAGGTAGCCAATGCCCTGGGCGACCGCGCGGTGCGCATTCTCGACGTGCGCAGCGAAGCCGAATACTACGGCGAGAACGTGCGCGCCAAACGCGGCGGCGCGATTCCCCGCGCGGTTAATCGCGACTGGTTGTTGAACCTGGATGAAGCCGGGAAATTCAAGTCGCCGCAGGAATTGCGGACGGTGTTCGAATCGCTTGGATTTTCCCCCAATCAAAAAATCATTGCCTATTGTCAGGGCGGCTATCGCGCCGCTCACGCCTACTACGCCTTGCGTCTGGCGGGCTTCAATCGCGTCAGCAATTATCTCGGCTCGTGGGGCGAATGGGGCAACCGCGAAGAGTTGCCGATCGAAACGCCGCGGCGTCCGTGAAAAAAGCCGCCAAGCGCCTCTCGTCTCACGCCCGGCGCCGCAACGGTGAAGAACCGCTGATCCTGCTGGGCGGGTTCGAACCGTTTCACGGCGAAAGACGCAATCCGTCGCTCGTAGTGGCCCGCGCGCTCGACGGCGCATCGATCGGCGCTCTGCGCGTCAGGGCATTACAACTGCCGGTGGTCTACGGGCGCGCGACGCGCCGGATTACGGAGGCGATCGAACATTTGCGGCCAGCCGCGGTTTTAGGCCTGGGCCAGGCAGGCGGGCGCCCCGTGATCACGCTGGAGCGCATAGCGGTAAATCTCGCGGATGGGCCGCAGCCTGACAATTCGGGCCGGCGCTCGATCGACAAGCCGGTGGTCCGCGATGGTCCCGACGGCTACTTCGCGCGCCTGCCATTGCGCGAAATCCTGCGCGCGCTGGCGCGCCGGCGTATTCCCGCCGCGCTGTCGCTGAGCGCCGGCAGCTTCATCTGCAACGCGGTGATGTACGCGGCGCTGCACCATCTGCGCGAGCGCCGCTCCGTCCCCTGCGGCTTCATCCATCTCCCCTACGACACGTATCAGGCGAGGCGCCATCTGCGCGAGCCCAGCATGTGCGTCGATCTGATGGTCGACGCCATCCGGACGACAATCGAGGTAATCGCCAGACATGCCAAACCGCAACCTTATGCGTGACGCCTCAGTACGGTGACTTGATAATTCAACCCGTATCAGGCTTTGGCACACATCGCGGCTCGGTCCGGGTTCATGATGATTGCAGCCGCCAGCAGAGCGATTCCTTGCAGACCCGCGACGCGATCCTGCTCCAGTTCGTTCCAACCACCAGCCTCGGTATTCATCAACGCAAACCCCGCGAATCTCCACGAGGGTTGGCGTCAAGTCAATCCGTGTTCGACGAATTACCGAACGCACAAATCTGTGGTACTGTTCAGCCATCGCAGACCGGCTGCGCCTCAAACAATTATTGCGGAGTTGGATGAATGGCCGAGGCATTTCTGTCCGATGTCAAAGTGCTGGAACTGGGCGATGAAAAGGGCGAGTTCTGCGGCAAACTGTTCGCGGGCGCGGGCGCTGACGTGATCAAAGTCGAGCCGCCCGGCGGCGCCTCCTCCCGTCTCAACGGTCCTTTTTATCACGATCAACCCGACCCCGACCGCAGTCTTTATTTCTGGCATTACAACGTCGGCAAGCGCGGCATTACGCTGGATATTCATGCTGCGCAGGCGAAAGCCCTGCTCGAAAAACTAATCGCGGACAGCGACGTACTGATCGACAGTCTGCCGCTCGACACGATGGCCGGCCTGGGGCTGGACTGGACCGCGCTGCAAAGAATCAACCCACGCCTCATCTACCTGGTGCTGACGCCGTTTGGACGCAGCGGACCGTGGCGCGATTACAAGGCAACCGACCTGATCTACCTGGCGCTGGGCGGACCGATGATGTGCTGCGGCTACGATCCCAAACCGGACGGCAGTTATGACACCCCGCCCATCGCGCCGCAGATGTGGCATGCGTACCACATCGCGTGCAACCAGGCCTTTATTGCCGCGATCGGAGCGCTGATCGGGCGCCAAACGCACGGCAACGGCGAGATGATCGATGTGCCGATCCATCAGGCGGTCGCCGTTTCCACCGAGGTTGACGTCCCGATTTGGATCTACAGCCACAAACCGGTATTCCGGCAAACTGGACGCCACGCCGTGCAGCGCATTACACCACAGGCGCAATTTCAAACCCGGGACGGGCGCTACTCGATGCTTCTGTTGGGCATCACGCCGCGCGAAACCGCCGCGCTGATCGATTTCCTGACCGCGAAGGGGTTCGGCAACGAGTTGCATGAAAAATTCAAAGACCCGGCCAGTCGCCGCGGACCCGAATTCAGCGCTTGTCTCAATCGCGCGTTGGCGCAATGTATGGGCGCATTTGGCGTCGAAGAGATCTGGAGAGAAGCGGCGGGCAAGCGGATATCCTGGGCCGCGATTCGTCTGCCTGAGGAGAACCTGACCGACGAGCATTGGCGGATGCGTCAGACCTTCGCCCGCGTCGAGCATCCCGAGCTGGGCGAGACTTTCGATTATGTCGGCGCGCCCACGCTGGCCGAAGCTTGTCCGTGGCGCACCGGCCCTCGCGCACCGCTGCGTGGGGAACACAATCAGGAAATCTACCGGACCAAATTGGGCCTGGACCAGCAGCAAATCGAACAACTCCACCGTGACGGCATCATCTAGTTTCTAAAAATGCATTGTAATCAGGTGATTGCGCGAAATTCGCCGCGAAACACCGGCAGAAATCCATCCCCTCTCGCGGACGCCCGCCGGGGGCCGAGAGATGCAACAGGATAAAGCGGATATGGCGACCATCGCGCAGCGCCCATCCATAATAAACCTTGGGAGGACATCACGTGAGACCGCTTGAAGGAGTACGCATCCTGGACCTTACCTGGGTCCTCGCCGGGGGCGGGGGACCGCGCCTGCTCGACGCGCTGGGCGCCGAGGCGATTCGTATCGAATGGCGCGATCGGCTGGATAGCCTGCGCCTCGCCGCTCCGTTCGTGGGACCCGAGCCGGATAAGTCAAAGCCGCGCGGGCCTAATGATCCACCGCCCAACATCAACCGATCGGGCATCTTCAACGATATCAACTCGGGCAAACGCGCCATCAGCCTGAACATGAGCCAACCGAAGGGGCGGGAAGTGTTCAAGCGCCTGGTCGCAGTCAGCGACGTTGTAGTTGATTCATTCACCTCGGAAACGATGCGCAACTGGGGGTTGGGTTACGAGGTCTTGAAGTCGATCAAGCCCGACATCATTTACCTTCAGCAATCCGGATGGGGTTACAAAGGGATCTACTCGGGTTTTGGGTCGTACGGTCCGGTCGCGCAGGCGATTTCGGGCCTTACCGAACAATCGGGCTTGCCCACGCCTTATCCGCCCGCCGGCTGGGGCTACTCATACATGGATTGGAGCGGTGCTTACTACTGCGCGATCATGATGCTGCTGGCAATCTACTACAAAAAGCGCACCGGCAAGGGTCAATATATTGACGGTTCTCAGCTTGAACCGTCGATCTATCTAACCGGGACAGCGGTGCTCGACTACTCCGTAAACAGACGCCATTGGCAAAGGAGCGGCAATCGCGCAATTGCCCGGCCGGCGGCGCCGCATGGAGCCTATCGATGTGCGGGGGAGGATCGATGGATCGCAATAGCGGTTACCAGCGAGGAGGAGTGGAACGCGCTGGTCAGGGAAATGGGCAATCCGCAATGGGCCGCCGATCCGCGGTTTGGCACGATGGCGGCGCGCGTGGCCAACCAAGACGAACTCGATCGGTTGGTGGGCGAATGGACCATCAATCAGGAACCGTTCGCATTGCAGGAGCGCCTTCAGCACGCCGGAGTGCCGGCCGGGGTCTGCCAGACCGCTGAGGATCGGGTCGAACGCGATCCACAACTGCGCCATCTGAATTGGCTGATTCCGTTGGCTCACAGGGAGATCGGCACCTGGCCAATAAAGAACGTTCCGTTTCACTTCAGCAACGCCCAGGTCGATCAGGGCGGCCCCTTACGGCGCGCATCGCCCTGTTATGGTGAGGATAACGATTACGTTTATGGTGAGCTTCTCGGCATGACTGCCGCAGAACAAGCCGAGCTGCGCAAGGAGGGAATAATCTAAGGCGCCGCTGATTGCAGCGGAAAATTAAGACGAAGAAAGCTTCCCTTATTTCGTCTGAGCAAATAAGCGCCCGGTTCAGGCCGGGCGGGCCAGGCCGTTGGTTTTGACTGTTGGACGGAATTCAGCCCTTGGCTGCCGGAACCCGGCAGCGACGCAGGAAGGCCTCCACGTCGCCGTGGCGAAAACGCTTGACCCGGCCGATCGAATAGCAAGGTAGCTCGCCCCGGTGAACCATTCGGTAGATGGTCATTTCGGTGAGCTGAAGCAGTCTCGCCAACTGTGCCACCGTGTAAAATTCAGGGTTTTGAGCCTCTTTCGCATTCTTTTTGGAAGTTACTGCCACCGAAGTTAATTTACGCAACGCCTGAACCTCCGCTGAGAGCTTGAGCCGTGTTGGCACCTCCAGAGTATCAGCCGGGCCAGCCAATTCCGAGAACCCTGACACCTGAACATCTCAAGTCAGAGGACGAAATTGGGTCACCGGTATATAGAACAATAGACCAGCAACCCAGAGCAATCAATCGCCAACCCAATTTAGAAGATGCCAATGTTTTGTCAAGTTAGCACGTATCAGCGGCTTGGGGTTACATAACTGGCCCAAGGCAGGCTCGATTCCTATGGAACCGTCGCTGCAGCGGAGGCGTCCAAGCTTCATCTATTGACATCGCAGCATGATCGTAAACGCGACCGCGCCGCACCGTCAAATCGCGCGCGCTATGGAGTTAAAGCTGGGGCTTGGCCGCGGTGTGGATCGCCACGGTGCCTGCACCCACTCGCCTGTAAGTCGCGTTGGTGAATCCGGCCGTGCGCATCATTGCGCACAAGCGCGGCGCGTCAGGGTAGTTTTGCAGAGAATCAGGCAGATAGGTGTACGCATCGAAGTCGCCGCTCACCAGACCGCCGAGTATCGGTACGGCCAGCCTGAACCATGGCCATAACAGGGGGCGCAAAGCCAATGGCGGATGGGTCAGATCGAGGCAAGCCAGCCGCCCTCCGGGCTTCAATACGCGGTGGAATTCCCGCAAAGCCCCGTTGAGATCGGCTAGATTGCGCAGCAGGAATCCGTTCACGAGGCAGTCGAAAGTGTCCGCGCGAAATGGCAGTTGCTGGGCGTCGGCGGCGAGCAACGCGATCTTGCCGCCGTCACTAACGTGGCTGGTCTTGCCGGCCGCCGCCTTAAGCATCTCGGGACAAAAATCCGCGCCGGCCACGAATCGGCATCCCTGGCGCACCAGCTCGATCGCCAGATCGCCCGTTCCGGTCGCGAGGTCCAATGCCACGCCATCGCGCGGCTGCGCCAATTCGGCCGTCAGGCGGCGCCAGCCCCGATCCAGCCCCATCGTCATCAGGCGGTTGATCAGGTCGTAACGCGGAACAATCCGCGCGAACATCGACCGCACGTAGGCCGCCTTGGCCGCCTGCGCGTCAGGCCCGCTCCAGGTATGGGGCTGCTTTGGCTTCATCGATCTCCACGCCCAGACCGGGCTTGCGCGGACAAATCATATATCCGCGCAGCGGTGGCGGCGTTGATGATGTCAGGTCGCATTCGAGCAGTTCGGCGGTGGCCAGACCGCAGGCCAGCTTACCGCAAACACGCGCGGCGAGATGGAGTGCGGCGGCGATGCCGACACCGCTGTCGATCGTGGTCGTAACAATGACCGGTAAGCCCTTGCGCTCGGCGATTTCCAATATATCCAGCGCCGGGCGTAAACCGCCGACGATCATTGGCTTGAGCACCAGCACATCCGCGGCGCCCATATCGATCACGGCCTGGGCGCTGGCCAGATTTACGATTACTTCGTCGGCGGCAATCGGCGTGTTCACTGCGCGGCGCACCGCAGCTAGGCCCTCAAGCTCGTTGGCGGGAACCGGCTGTTCGACCAGTTCCAAGCCGAAGCGCTCCAGAGCTTTGATGGCGGCGACCGCTTGATCCGAATCCCACGCCTGATTCGCGTCGATGCGCAGCCCGACGTCCGGACCGATAGCATCGCGCACGGCGCCAACCAAATCACATTCGGCTACAATGCCACCCATCATGCCAGCCTTGAGTTTGACGCAGCGAAAGCCCTGCTCAACTGCGCGGCGCGCCAATATTGACGCCGCTGCGGGCTGATTCGCGGAAATAGTCGCATTGACCGGAACCGGTTGCAGGTCAAGCGCGCCGAGCATGGCGGCAATGGGCAACCCGGCTAGTTTGCCTTGCAGATCGCAAGCGGCAACATCCAGACCGCAGCGAATCGCAGCGACAACTTCAGGTTGGCCGCACAGTCCATCAGCCAGTCGTGGTATCTCGTCAACCTCGCCGCCCACGATGCGCGCGTCCAACAACGTTAAATGCCTCTCTATAACCTGGATGCTCCCGACATGCATCGGCGCAATCTCGCCCAATCCGTATACTCCGTCTTCGCCGTCCAGGCGCAGGATTAGGCCATCGCGGAAGGTTTGTACTCCCCTGCTGGTTACGAACGTCCGGCGAAACGGGATTCGATATCTGCGCCAGCTCAGACGGCGGATTTTCACAACACAAAACTCGCGGCGAGCAGGACGCCAAAGAACAGATGGAGCGCGGCGGTTTGGCGCAGCGCCAGGTTCAGCGGCGCGCCGTCGTTCTGCCATACATAGCGGACCAGCCGCAATCCCAGCGGAAGCGTCAGCCACGGCAGCATCGCCCAAAGCGAAGTGGCGCCGGCAAGCCATAGCGCCGGCGCGATCAGATATGCGCCGAGCACCAGGACAGAATACTGCCAGCGGGTTGCAGCCGAGCCGAAACGAACCGCCAGCGTGCGTTTGCCGGCCCGGCGATCGGTGTTTACGTCGCGCAGGTTGTTGACCACCAGGATCGCCGTGACCAGCATCGCGACCGGCATCGACGCCATTATCGCGGCGTTATTAACCATACCCGCCTGCAGATAGAAGGTTCCAACCACCGCGACCACGCCGAAAAAGATGAAGACGAACAAATCGCCCAGGCCATGATACCCCAGCGGCCACGGACCGCCGGTGTATGCGATACCTGAAGCGACTGCGGCCAGCCCGATCGCGACGATTGGCCATCCGCCAACCATCACCAGGTAAAAACCCAACCCGATGGCGGCAGCGAAAGTGATTGCGCTAGCCCAGGCCACCTGCCTTGGCGAGATCAGTCCCGACTGCACCACGCGCACCGGCCCCAGCCGCTCGCCGGTATCGGCGCCCTTTTGGAAGTCGAACAGGTCATTGGTGAGATTGGTGCCGATCTGAATGAGCAGCGCGGCGCACAAGGTTACCACAAAGACGGCTGGACTGACGCGATAATTCCGCATCGCAATCGCGGTCCCGACCAGCACCGGCACGACCGCGGCGCTAAGCGTCGGCACGCGAATCGCCAGCATCCACGCCCGCACCCCAGGTGTCCCAGCCGTGTGAATTTCAGCATCAACAGGCATCGTCGTCAGAACCTTGGAAAACCCGCATTTCGTATCCGCGGTTCAAGTCGGACGCGTACGCGTTTTATCGTACAGCCGTCGTAGGGCAACCTCTCCCCTCGTCGACGAACCGCCCGTTTACGGGAAGCGTTTGAACTTCGAAAAGTTGGGGCGGCGCTTGTGCAGGAAGGCGTCGCGGCCCTCTTTGGCCTCGTCGGTCAGGTAGTATAGCAGCGTGGCGTCGCCGGCCAGTTGTTGGATTCCGGCGAGCCCGTCGGTGTCGGCATTGAACGACGCCTTGAGAAAGCGGATTGCAGTGGGGCTTTTTTCCAGGATTTCGCGCGCCCACTGTACGGCTTCGTCTTCGAGCCGATCCAGCGGCACGACCGTGTTAACCAGTCCCATATCGAGCGCCTGTTGCGCGTTATACTGACGGCACAGGTACCAGATCTCACGCGCCTTTTTGTGGCCGACCACCCGCGCCATGTAGGTCGCGCCATACCCGCCGTCAAAACTGCCGACCTTGGGGCCGGTCTGGCCGAAGATCGCGTTGTCGGCAGCGATTGTCAGGTCGCACAGCAGATGGAGCACGTGGCCGCCACCGATCGCATAACCGGCTACGACCGCGATTACCACTTTGGGCAGCAGGCGGATCTGACGCTGCAATTCCAGGACATTGAGGCGCGCGACGCCTTGCTCATCGATATAGCCGCCGTCCCCGCGCACGCTTTGATCGCCGCCGGAGCAGAAAGCCTGAGTTCCGGCGCCGGTCAGCAGCACGACCCCGATACTCTGGTCTTCGCGGGCCAGCGCAAACGCGCTCTGCATCTCGGAGACCGTCAGCGGCGTGAAGGCGTTGCGACGGCGCGGACGGTTGATAGTTATTTTGGCGATACCTTCGCCCTCCGCGCGTTCGTACAGGATTTCCTCATAATCACGAATCTTGATCCATTTAACCGCCATTTGCTTACTCCAGCTTCTTAGGGCCATACGGCTCCCGTAAAGTCGAACACCAGCCGCAGAAATTGTTCGGGTTGCTCGAGGTGAACTGCATGACCAGAGTCGGCCACCAATTCCAAACGGGAACCGGCTATTATCGAGGCCATCCGCGTCGCGATATCGACGAACTTGGAGTCCAGTTCCCCGGCAATGATCAGGCTTGGGATGCTTAGCGCGGCCATCCGCTCCCACATCGATGGTTGCACGCCAGCGCCAATCCCGCGCAAGCTGTTAGCCAAACCTTTCGCATGATTTGCCAGGCGCTCTTTGCGCAGGCGCGAGCGTGCCGCGGGCGGCAACCGCGACTGGCTTGCGAATAGCGGCATCCGCTCCCACCGCGCGACAAACCGCTGTACGCCCTCGCACTCGATAAAATCCGCCAACTCGTTGTCGCTGGCGATTCGCGCCTCGCGCTCCGCTTCGGTGGCCAATCCCGGCGAAGCGCTTTCAAGTATAACTGACGCAAAGCGCTCAGGATGCCGGCACGCCGCCGCCAGCGCGATTCGCCCACCCATCGAGTAGCCCAGCAGATGAGTTTTAGGCACGCCCATCACGGTCAAAATCGCGGCCAGATCGTCGATGCAGGCTTCCATCCGATAACGCGACGGATCAGGCGGAGCGTCGCTCCATCCGTGGCCCAGCAGGTCAGGCATAATCAGCTCGAATTGGGGCGCCAGCGCCGGCTGAAGTTCGCTCCATGAATCGGCGCACCCGGTAAAGCCGTGCAGCAGCATCAGAGGCGGGCCGGATCCGGCCACGGTCACATTGTATTTGACATCGCCTAAATCAATCAGGGCCATAACGTTGCGCGGCGCATTCAAATGGCGGTGCGGACCGCTGATTCGACCGCGGCCCAGACCTTGTGATGGAGCCGTACGTTGGCGGCCCTTTCGGTTTGCAGCTCGACGATGTTCACGCCGGATGCTTCCAGCCCGCGGGCCACGGCATCGCGGAATTCCTCCCATGACGCGGCGCGGGTAAAGGCCGCGTCGTATGCAGCCGCGATACGGCTGAAGTCCAGGCCGTGCGGGGTGCCGAAGAGCTCTTCGAAATAATGGGGATGCTCGGCCTGCGGCAAAAAGGAGAAAATTCCCCCGCCGTTGTTGTTGAGCAAGACAATCGTGGCTTTCAACTGATGAAGTTTGGCCGCCAGCAGGCCATTTGAATCGTGGTAAAAGGACACATCACCGATTGCCAGCAGGGTTGGTCCGGCGGCTGCCGCCGCAGCGCCCAGCGCGCTTGAGACCACCCCGTCGATACCGTTGGCGCCGCGGTTCGACATGAAGCGGAGCGCATCATGGCGGCCGGGGAAAAACGTGTCGAGGTCGCGCACCGGCATGCTGTTGCCCGCATACAAAACCGCGCCGGAGGGCAGCAGCGCGGCTAATTCCGCGAACACCCTCCCTTCGAAGGGGACCGGTAAAGCTTGGAGCTGACGCGTGATTGCGGCGCGCGTCAGGCCAGCGAGCCTGAGCCATTCCTGGCTCCATCGTTGCGCGCTTGCGGGCGCCTTGTGTTCTGCCAGCGCAGTTACGAGAGCGCGGCACAACGATCGGGGATCGCTATGGACCACGCGCGAGACGATCAAACCGGTGTCGTTCCAGCCGGCGGTGTCGATCAAAATCTGACGGCATCCATCATTCTGGCTTTCGAGATAACGAATCAGCGGCTTGGACGTGGGAAGAGGGCCCAGGCGCAGGACCAGTTCCGGCACGTAGCGCTGGACCACGCCCCCGACGCGCAGGAAGGCGTCGTAGGAATCAATGACCATCCGGCGGTCATGCGGTCCGCAGCGCACTTGTGACAACGGATCGGCCAGGATCGGAAAGTTGAGGCGCCAAGCTAACTCCGCCACTTCATGCGCATAGTCCACTCCGTCGTTTGGACCGCACACGATCAGTCCGCGGGAGCAGCCGCGAATTTCATCGGCTAATGCGGCCACGGCGTGATCCGACGGCGCCGCCGCCGAATTGTCTATGATGATGTGCGGAGACCGGCCCGCCGGCTCCGGGGGTAGCCCATTCTGGTCGCCCTCCGGCGCCATGAAAGGCTCGCGAAACGGAAAATTCAGATGCACCGGTCCGGCCGGCGCCGAGGCGGACTCCGCCAGGGCGCGGCAGGCAATGGTGCGCGCATATCGCAGCGCCGGCGCGCTGGCCTCGGGCAATGCCATTTCGACGAACCATTTGGCGTGGGCGCCGTACAGTTTAATCTGATCGATAGTTTGGGGGGCGCCGCTGTCGCGCAGTTCGTGCGGGCGGTCGGCAGTCATGATCAGCAGCGGCACCCGCGCGTAATGCGCTTCGATCACCGCCGGAAAAAAATTTGCGGCCGCGCTGCCCGACGTACACAGTAGCGCCACCGGACGCTGCGCATATTTAGCCATTCCCAGCGCGAAGAAAGATGCCGAGCGCTCATCCAGATGCATCCAGAGCTTGATTGCCGGATGTGCTGCCAGCGCAATCGCCAGCGGGGTGGAGCGGGAGCCCGGACATGCGCACGCATCGCGCAGTCCGGCACGGGCCAGTTCGTCAACGAAAGCCGCCGCCCAACGCGCATTCGCGCCGCCGATATCCGCTTTCACCCTTCGCCTCGAGGATAGCTCAATGCGAACAATTCTCCGGACCTGAAAATCAGGAGCAGACAGTTGCGTTTGCGCGCAATCCGAAACGCCGAAATCATCGAACTACGCCGCTCCGAGCGCGGTCAGCATCGGGGTCAGTTTCATGCACGACTCGGCGTACTCGCGCTCCGGATCGGAATCGGCGACAACGCCGCATCCCGCGAACAGCGTGGCTTGCGTACCGCAAAGCAGCGCCGCCCGAATCGCGACCGCAAATTCACCTTCCCCGCGATGGTCGACCCATCCGATAGTGCCCGCATACCATCCGCGATCCAAGCCTTCGTGTTCGCGGATGAATTTGAGCGCAAGTTCCCGGGGCTGGCCGCCGACCGAAGGCGTCGGATGCAGTTGTTCGACGATTTCCAGAATGTTGCGCCCGGGTATGAGGCGGGCCGAAAGCGGCGTGCACAGATGCTGCACGTTGGAAAGCTTCAAAACCGAAGGAGCATCGGGAACCTTCAGCGCCGTACATGACGCCCTGAGGGTTTCGAGCAGAGCGCCGAGCACCAAAAAATGTTCCCGGCGCTCCTTGGGATCCGCAAGCAGGGCCTCGGTCATTTTGCGGTCGGCCTCATCGGTAGCACCGCGCGGATAAGACCCAGCCAGGCAGATGGTGCTGACTTCGCCGTCGCGAATTCTGAGCAGACGCTCGGGAGTAGCGCCTAAAAAGCAGCGATCGCCATGCGCGATCGCGAAGCTCACGCAGGTCGGATAGCCGGAAGCAAGGCGGCGAAGGGCAAGCGCTGGGTCGAATGGCCGGGCGCAGTCCAGCCTCAGGGCGCGGGCCAAAACGACCTTGCCGAGTTTCCCGCGCCGCACCGCGCGCGCCGCTGCCGCGACTTCGTTGCGCCATCCGCTGGCCGAACGAAGTTCCGTCAGCACCGGATTTGCCCCGGTACAATCCGCCGCCCCGAAGGCGGCCAGTTCCGTTTTCAACAGCGGCAGCAGGCGAAAAATCTCGGCGCTCTCCCGCTCGGCCGACGTATCCTGATTAAGTACGGCGTTAACCGTAAGCCATGCACGGCCATCCCTGGCGCCGACGCAAATCCGTGGCAGAACCATCCGCCCGTCCGGGTAACCGCGCCATGCTGTACTCTCATGGCGCGCGGTATCGAAAGAAAAACCGCCCATCAGGATCGGCCCGCAATGATTGTCTGGAGAATCGACCAAGGCCGCCGAACAAAGCTCATTCCACAGCGCGGCGGCTTCGGAAAAGCGATGCGGTCCATAGGTTTCGATCACGCGCGCCGCGCCCAGCCCCAGCCGCGAAAAACCGGCATCCGGCTGTAACCACATAACACGGTCGCTGCACAAGCCGCCACTTACGGCAAAGATTGCGACCTGATCCTCGAGCCGGATCGGGATGGTAAGGCTGGCAAGAATGGCGCGGCCCTGACGTTCAGACTCGCGCGCAGCCTGCCTCAGCAGCGTGCGCGCTCTTGCGTCAAGCGCTGTTTCCGAAAAATCGTCAGATATGCGATTGGAATCCAATGGGTGCGCGGTCAATCGACGGGGGTTGTGCTCCAAACCTAAGGTTTGGGCACATACGGATCAAGCAGATAGGCGAACGGGCGAAAGATTAACACTGTTTTAATTCAATTTGGACGGCGGACCGGGACAAGGAAACGATGATGGCACCGGGGTTGCTTGGTGGTTAGATTGAAATTGATGTTGGAAGGAGTTAACTCATGCGTTCAACCGGAGTCGAGTTGCTGAAGTACCAGTTCTCCAAAGCCATCGATCAGACATTCGAACGATTTCTCGATTCGTGGACTGTGCCGGTAGAAAACGAGGCGGCAATCGGGCCGTTCACCGAACACCAGGAACCGCCCAGAGAGCTCTCGGTCATTAGTTCAATCTAAAGCGGGTCGAACTTAATCTTGAACGCTTCGCCAATGGGAGTGTGCGGTAGTATCGGATAACCAGCTAAATCCATCGCTCCGGTAATGGCAAAGCAGTACGCCATTGCCGGATTTTTCCCTGTTTTCAAACAAAAACAAGCTTGGGTCCCACGCGCGGGCGGTCTTCAGAGGGGGACCAGCTCCTGACCGATTTTTTCTAATCCGCGCGAGACGCTATCGCGGTCCGCTCCCGGGACGATGGTCATCGCGCGCGTCACCCCCATATCCTGGAAGGTTTTGATCAGGTCCGGGGTGAGGCGGCCGGCAGCCGACAGTTCTATCTCAGCCGGGTTGCGGCCGATTTTTCGGCATTCCTCCTTGACTCTGGCGAACAGGTCCTTGAGTACGTTCAGGTTGCCGGGCGCTGGGAAAAAACCATCACCCAAGCGTGCGGCGCGCCTTACGGCAGCGGGTGAATGCCCCCCAATATGGATGGGAATTCCACCCTTTTGGATGGGCTTGGGGAAGCTCCTCATTTCGCGGAACTTGAAATGCTGGCCCTCGAAGGTGGAGGGGTCGTCGCGCCATAAGGCACGGATGGCACCAATCGCCTCGTCGGTCCGGGCGCCACGAGCGTGGAAATCCAATTGGAGCGCCGCGAACTCCTCCTTGAGCCAACCGCTGCCGACTCCAAGCATTACCCGTCCCCCTGACATCACGTCGATTGTGGCGAGTTCCTTGGCAACGTAAATCGGATGGCGCTGCGGGAGAATCATTACCGCGGTGCCAAACCTGAGTTTCGAGGTCAGAGCTGCGCAAAACGATAGTGGAATCAACGGGTCGAGAATGGATGCGGTCTCGCCGCCCGGAAACTTGCCGTCGCGCGAATACGGATAAGGGGTCTGAAAGCCTTGCGGGATGACGACGTGCTCGATCGTCCACATCGACTCGATTCCGCATTGATCAGCGGTGGTGGCCAGATGAGCAATCATCTCGGGCTCGCTGAAAGCTCCGGTGTTGGTGAACATCAAGCCGATTTTCATCTCTTACCCCTTGGGCATAGCGGATGCCCACACATTGGAGCTTATATCCATGGCGCGGTCAAATGGCGCCCGGCGAGCAGGGTTCAGGATGAAGCACCGAGGGGCCATTGCCGGCACAGCGACGTAACAGCCACAATCGCCGCGTCCGGCGCTCATCCGGACATGGGCTGGCCTTCCAATCCTCGGTCGCGCGGGATAGCGTTGAGGACGCTTCGTGAGTAGGTTGTGATCAGGCACTGCGAGCAGGGGAGAAGGCAATCAGGAAAGGCCGATTAACGGCTATCCCAAACGGTCCTACGAACAAAGTGGAAGCACGGATTCTCGAGCGCACCCAACATCCGATCTCGCGCCGCAACATCGATCCCAACGTACTCAAAGTACTTTACCGGTTAATCAACGCAGGTCACATCGCCTACCTGGTCGGCGGCGGCGTGCGGGATTTGATGCTTAGGCGCAAGCCCAAAGACTTCGACGTCGGCACCTCCGCCCATCCGCATCAGGTCCGCGACCTGTTTCGTAATTCCCGCCTGGTTGGCAAACGCTTCCGGCTCGCACACGTGTTTTTCGGCACGCAGAATATCGAGGTGGCGACCTTCCGCCGGCGCGGGGAGCCGGAAGTTCAGGACAACGACGACCCCCTGATCCGGCAGGATAACACCTTTGGCACTCCGGAAGAGGATGCGCTGCGGCGCGATTTTACGGTCAATTCGCTGTTTTACGACCCGCGCGACTTTCGAGTAATCGATTACGTCGGCGGCTTGGAAGACCTCGAAGCCCGCGTAATCCGGACCGTCAGCGATCCCGAGGTCAGGATGCGCGAGGACCCGGTGCGGATGATTCGTGCCGTCCGCTTTGCCGCCAAGCTCGATTTCCAAATCGAGCCGGCCACCCAAGCGGCGATTCGCTCCTGCCGCGAAGATTTGCTCAAATCCTCAACACCGCGCCTGATCGAAGAGATCTTCCGTACATTCTGCGCGGCTCCGCCGGCGCGAGCGCTGGTGCTGTTGGAACAGCTTGGTTTGCTGGAGGTGATGCTACCGTTTTTGTCCGAGCACATCCGGGCCGACGGACCGGCGCTCGAACAAAGCGCGACGGTGCGCAACCTGGCGATTTTGGAGCGGGCCATGGCCAGCGGCCTTGAGCCCTCGCGCGCCTTCACTTTAGCCTGTCTTTTCACCGACTTCCATCTTCATACGCAAAATCCGGCCCTGCCGTCCCGGCGCATCGAACTGCTTGAAGAGATGCGCGCCCGCGGATTCCCGCGTGGCGAAACCGAGCGGATGCGCCTCTTGCTCAACGCGCTGATCCGCTTGATGAACCCCAATGCGCGTCTGCGCGGAATGCATCGGCGGCCCTACTTTGCCGAAGCCAAGGCGCTGCATGACCTGCTGGGCGGTCAGTATGCGACGGCGGGAAACGGCAACGGCGTCCAAACCTCAAGACCCCGGCGCCGCCGTCCATCGCGCAGGCGCCACCGACGAAGAGGGGCTTCGATACGCCCGCAGTCCGCCGCCGACAGCAACGTCACACCGTCGAGCGTCGATTCACCATCAACCCATTGCGAGTTGAAGAATTGACCTGGCGCGGACACGCGGGTCGCCTTGTTCAAAGAATTGGCAACGACTAGCTTAGATTTCTGTCATTCGGAGAACCTGACCCCCTGTCCTCCCTCCCCTTTGGGCACCGGGGAAGGCTTGGCGCGAGGTTAGCAGGCAACCGCAACGAACCACTGTCATGCGGCTGGACCGGATGGTTAGGAGTTTCAGGTGGCAGAAAAAGCTGCGAGTAAGGTCCGCTCGGACAAAATATGGCTTGACGGCCAAATGGTCCCCTTCGAGCAGGCGCAGGTCCATGTTCTGACCCATAGCCTGCATTACGGCTACGGCGTGTTCGAAGGGATGCGATGTTACCAGACCGAGGACGGCCATTCGGCGATTTTCCGCGCGCGCGAGCATATCCGCAGGCTGTTCGAGTCGGCGCACATCCTGGAGATCGCCATTCCTTTTCCCTTCGAGGAGATCCTCAAAGCCTGCGCCGATACGGTCAGGGTCAACGGCTTCAAAGAATGCTACATCCGCCCCATCGTGTTTTTGGGCGAGGGCGAGATGGGGGTGGCGGCGCATCACAACAAGGTGCGGGTGTCGATCGCTGCATGGCAATGGGGCGCCTACCTGGGCGAGGAAGGAATCAAGCGCGGCGTGCGGCTGAAAACCTCTTCCTTCGTGCGGTTCCATCACAACTCGCTGATGCCGCATGCCAAAGCGACCGGCCATTACATCAACTCGGTGCTGGCCGTTCATGAAGCGCAACGCAGCGGCTACGATGAGGCGATGATTTTGGATGTCGACGGCTTTGTCGCGGAGGGCAGCGGCGAGAACCTGTTCGTAATCCGCGACGGCGTTGTGACCACGCCGCCGTCCACCAGCTCGCTGATGGGCATCACGCGCGATTGCGTTATCACGATTTTGCGCGACCAGGGCGTCAGCGTCGTCGAGCAGCGCTTTCCCCGCGACCTGGTCTATATCGCCGATGAAGTTTTCATGACCGGCACGGCGGCCGAAGTGACCCCGGTGCGCGAAGTGGACGATCGCCGCATCGGTCACGAATCACCCGGTCCAGTCACGCGCAAGGTGCAGGAAATTTTCACCGCGGCATTGCATGGGCGCGAACCGCGCTATCAGCATTGGCTGTATCATGTCTAAACGGATGAACAGCGAGCGGCAACGGAGTTGATCGTGGCAAGCGCAACCGAATCGGAGCGGCCGCAGCTCAAGCTGTATCAGTTCGCGGCGTCGGGCAACTCGCGTATTGTGCGGCTGGTGCTGGAGGAGAAGCATCTGCCCTTCGATCGCGTTAACATTGACGTTACCAAAGGCGAGAATCGCACGCCCGAATTCCTCAAACTCAATCCGCGCGGCAAAGTACCCGTCCTGGTGCATAGCACTGTGTCCGGCGACGTGGTGCTGTCGGAGTCTTCAGTTATCAACGAATACCTGGAGGAAGTCTTCCCCAACCCGCCGCTGATGCCGAAGGCGCCCGCTCAACGTGCGCACGTGCGCGCGCTCGTTCATCTGTTCGACACCGAGCTGAGTCCGACGACCGGTCTGCTGATCATCGAGAAGCTGCTGAAAAAGCCCGAGGAGCAGCGCGCCGATTTCGTAGCGGAACGTCAGAAGGCAACCCGCGAAATCCTGGCCCGCGTCGTGGAGATGATGAGCGACGGGCCGTTTCTGGCCGGCGACTTCAGCCTCGCCGACGCCAGTTATATCCCGGTGCTCTCGGTGATGGCGCCATGCGGAATCATCCTCGACCGCGAGTTTCCCAAACTTGGCAGATGGCTTGCCGAAGTAAAGAAGCGTCCCAGCTTCACTGCCTCCGCGCATTGAGATCGCGGTCATGCGCCTGGTTGTATTGATAGCCTCTGCGGTGTTGGTGCTAGCATTTATTGCGTTGCGTCCACGCCGCAGCGATGCCGCGATGCCGCAGGAAGGCCAGCCCGCGCCCGACTTTCAGGGCCAGATGGTTTACGAGGGGCAGATCAGGCCGATCAAACTTTCCGATTACAAGGGCTACAAACTGGTGTTGTACTTCTATCCGAAGGATAACACCCCCGGATGCACCAGGGAGGCCTGCGCGTTCCGCGACGGCTTCAGGCAATTCAAGGCCGCCGGCGTCTATATTCTGGGATGTAGCGTTGACAGCGCTGATTCGCACGCGAAATTTATCCAGAAATACAATCTGCCCTTTCCATTGCTGCTCGATCCCGACAGGAAAATCGCTGCCGCTTACGGCGCCGCCAATGGCATCCCGATTCTCGGCCTTAACCGGCGCATCACGTTCGTGATCGACGAGCAGGGCAAAATCCTCAAGGTCTATCCCGACGTCGATCCGTCCAAAAATCCGGGCGAAATCCTGAAAGCCTACGCCTCCAAGCCGCGTCCGACGCCGTCCCCACTGGCCCCAGTTCCCACCGCTACGCCGTCCAAACATCGTCGCGCCGCCGACCAGAACTTGCAGGACGAATAAGGTGCGGCCTCCTTGCGGGCATGGACGGCATTTCGGTCGTATCCGATGGTGATGAAAATCAGCGACAGCGGGGTTGGCTGCCGTGGGGCCAGCGGGCATTATGTGCTTCAACGCGGCAAGACTGAGGATTTGATGTGAAAAAAGTGATGGTGTTGATGCTGGCTTTGTCGTGCTCCGGATGTGCCCTGTTCACACCCTATGCTCAATGGCCTAACGGCAAGCCGATCTATCCGGGCGCCTACCAGATCGAGATGGCGCGCGCCAAGGATCCGAACTATCATCCGAGCACGGTTGAAATAATCCAGCGCAAGATGGCGTGTAGCGGCCCCGACGTCCTTAGTTCCTGCCCCGGCGGCGGTTCATAAATCCTGTCGGGGTGACGTGGCTCTTCCATTAGCCGGCCTGCACGCTGACCACGACTGAGCGGCGGCGCGGGCCATCGAACTCCGCGAACATCACCCCCTGCCATCGGCCCAGCCTCAGTTTACCGTCCTCGACCGGCACGTTGAGCGAACTCCCCAGCATCGCCGAAAGAATGTGAGCCTGCGCATTGCCCTCCGCGTGCCGATAGCCGGCTTCGCGTGGCACCAGCTTTTGCAGATGGGCGAGAAGATCGTGAGTCACGTCGGGATCCCAGTTCTCCGCAACGATTACGGCGGCCGTGGTATGCGGAACGTAGATGTTGCAAAGTCCGCGCTCGACCCCGCTTCGCCGCACCGCGTCATTAACTTGCACTGTGATGTCGAGCAGTTGAGCCTGTCGGCTGGTGTTGATTTCAAACTCGGTCATGTCGATTATGCTCCCGAGGTGCGCTTGATCGGCGTGCCAGTGTTCCCACTATATAGCAAACGCGCGGATGTGCTTACGGCAAATCGTGTCGGAACGCCCCCGCCCTTGCCCGAGAATCCGTCTTTGTCAGACCTGAACCTCGCCCTCCAAACAATAGATGCGAGGGGCGCGCATTATCGTGGAGTCCAGTGCGATCAGGTCGGGCCATGATTTTCCGCTTAACGCGCCGGGGTGGAAAATCCTCAGTTCCATCCGGTCGCGATCGGGACGCAGCCCGCGCGCTTCACAGGTATGTCCGGCCATGTAGCCGCACAGTCCTGGCAGATTCCTGATTGAATTTTGATATGAGCGGCGCCGCCCCTCATCCGCTGGAGCACCCATGTTGTACAGCAGTGCAACAACCAGGCAGGAATCGCCCGACCGGCGGTCATCGAAGGGCCGGATTACTTCCACCTCAGCCGCGTCGACGACCGTATCAACGATGTGTTCGGCGCTGTCCGCCATCAGCTCCGCGCCGATTGGGCAATCCAATGAGGTCAGCCCCTGCTGCGCGTTGTCATAGCCGAAGACCACGGCGCGGTATCGGTCGGGCTTGCTGGCCGCTGCCTGGACCAGCTTGCCCGTCAGATACATCCGCACGCCCGGAAGCTGGCGCGCCAGTCTGACGTGATTGTCAAAATAATTGGCGTCCTCGGCGTCGAGATCGGCGCTTTTGAAATCGAAGCGCGCAAACATCATGAACATGATGACGTCCTCCGCCGGGATAATTATAGCGCAGACCCGGGGCGCCATTGAGATTAACACGGCAACGAATCGATCTTCACCCGTTCGCGCCGCTGCGCCGACGTTTCAATCGCCTCGATCACCATTATATGCGCAAGGCCGTCGCGAAAGTTGGCTGAGGTGACCGGTGCGCTTGTGACACCTTGGAAAAGTCGACGAGCGGCGGTCTTACTTCTTCCGCTATCATGCATTTGCCTCTGCTTGACTTTCGTCGCCGGCAAATGGTACCTGCTTTTTGCGGGATGTACTCGTAGGCGGCAGTGGGGACTGCTGGCGCGGCCCGATGCGCGCCGGTTCTGGGCACCGACTTCGTCGAAGACGACAACGGATGGATGCCCACGAATTTCAGGATAACCCTGCTGGGCAAGAAGAAATTACTCACTCCAGTAATGGATTATGACAAAGCCTTTAAACTGGATTCCTATATGCAGCCCCCGCCAGTTTCCCCGGATGGCCCAAAGCCGGCACCGGACACTGGGAGGTGCGCGATTATTGGGTCCTGAACCTGGAATGGCTCAAATCTCACGGCGCCTACTGCTACTCAAATCGCTTCTTCTACGAAGATGCGGAGTGGCAGCCGTCCGTTCCGCTTGAATCCTACGACCGCAGCGGCAGGTTCTGGAAAGCAGTGTGGGAAGCTCTTACGCCGATCAATTTCAGAGGTCAGCGCACCATGATCGAAATCGCGAGTATCGGCATGGTCAGCGGCGTCGATTTTGAGAACTCGCACATAACCGCGACGGTCGAATCGCCGACCACGGTGGACGCCGACGGCGCCGGGACGATCGCGGGACCGGTTCCCGCGCAATACCGGGATGTAAGTGAAATCACCACCCCGGGCAGCCTGGACCGCATCATGCGCTGAAAACCGCACGACAAGGCGGCGCCGGACAAGGGGATGGTCCGCCGCCATTTGATTGTGGACCGCATTGGGATAATCAGGCTGCCTGGGGGCAATGTAATATGTTGGATAACCTGCCGATCACGACCAACGATCTGTTAGTGCTGGGCGGCATGATCGTGGTGTTCGTCATGCTCAGTCTGCTGGTCTTCAGACGGGGCGGCTGAAGGCAGCGGCCCGCCAGGACACTGGTGAATATGCGTTTCCCGTTCACCAGAGCTTGCGGCCCGCGTCCACCACCAGCGTCTGCGACGTCATCAGCGCGCTGTCGTCGGAGGCCAGGAAAACCGCGGCGCCGGTCATGTCCCGCGGTTCCATCGTGCAGCCCAGCAGCGCCTGCTCGCGCAGCACACCGATGAACTGCTCGGGCAGCGATTTCAGCGTCGCTTCGGACAGCACCACGCCGGGAACCAGTGCATTGACGCGAATTTTGTATGGCCCGTAATCGATCGCCATCGCCTGCGTCAGATGGACAACCGCGGCCTTTGACAATCCGTAATAGTAAGCGCGACGGACATTGCTTTCGCTGATCGTGGTAAACTTCGCGCCGCGCGCCGCTATTCCGGGCCATGCCGCGTTCGAGGCGATATTGATGATCGAGCCGCCGCGGCGTCTGATCATGTAGGGCACCACCGCCCAGGTCGCGGTCAGTACGCCGAAGACGTTTACATCCATCACCTTGCGCCCGTAAGAGATGGAAGCGTCGGCGAGGTCGATGTCATAGTAGAGCGCCGCGTTGTTGATCAGCGCGTCGATCCGGCCGAAGCGGCTGTTCACCTCGCCCGCAATCTGCTCCATCCGGACCTCATCGGTAACGTCGGCTTCGATCGCAACGGCCTGGCCGCCCTTCGCTGCAATCTCCTTTGCGACGTCGCGCGCCTGCTCGATCCGCTTGTCGAGCAGCGCCACCGCCGCGCCTTCTTCAGCAAAGCGCAAGGCGTACTCCCGTCCGATACCTTGAGCGGCGCCCGTAATAACGGCAACTTTATCCTTAAGCCTCATTCGCGATACCTTTCTCTTTCAGACGCCGTATACTCTTGCGGCGTTGCCGCCCATATAGTTTGCTATCACGTCTTCAGGAACGCCGGCCTCCTCAAACCGCGCGATCGCCGCAGCGCTGTCGGACGCGTCGTGATGCGGATAGCGCGAGCCCCACGCACCGATCGGCTTGTATATTTCATGTGCGGTCAGTGCCGCGCTTTCCCACGGGTTCAGCGTCACCAGGTAATTGCGGTCGTAAAACGTCCGCTCGGTGTCCAGGTTGATGTTCTCGTACATGTAAAAGATTGCCCAGTTCGAGGTTTTCTCCAGCATCAGGCTGACCCATCCGATTCCGCCATGGGTGTAGGCAAGTTTTAGGTTGGGAAAGCGCTCCGGATGGCCGCAGTAGGTGAAAGCCGTGCCCGCGATCGCATTATCCATGGTGTAGGAAATGGATTCGGCCACGCGATGGCCGATCCTCAGATTGGCGGCAACCCGCTCGACGTAAGAGCCGGTGGAAGTCCATTCGGGATTGGCCACTCCCGGTGACGCATGGATGGATGCGGTCAGACCGGATTTTTCGATCTCAGCCCAAAGCACGTCGTAATAGGGATGGTTGAGAAAGCGGCCTTCGAAGAATACCGGGCGGATCGATACGGCTTTGAAGCCAAGTCCAGCCACCCGATGCAGTTCCTGAACGGCGAAGCCGGCGTCCTGAAGCGGGAGGATCGCGGCGGGGAACAGGCGCCGCGGAGCCTCGCTGCACAAGTCGCGGATCCAGTCGTTGTAGGCACGAGCAAGCGCCAGCGCGAGGTCGGGATTTTCGACGGTGGGGAAGTATTCGCCGAACAAAGTGGGGAAAATCAGGGCCTTGTCCACTCCCATGCGGTCCATGTCGGCAATCCGCGCGGACGCGGAATTCGCGCCGGGATTGATCGGATAAGGCCGATTGGGATCGAGCGCGCCGATTTCTTCCGGCGTCATTCCGGGGCGCCAGATGGCGGACCGGTTGATCCGCCCGCTGTGCATCAACGGCGCCTGGCGTCCGTTCAGGATAACGCCGGCGGAGTACTCATCTTCGTGATAGTAGAACGCGGAGCGTGCCGCGACGCGATAGGCGGGGTCGAGATACTTCTCCCAAATTATATCCGGTTCGAATACATGGCTGTCGGCGTCAATTACCTGGAGTTTTTTGTGCATATACCAACTCCGCTACTGACTGGCGCAAAACCGATTTCGAGCAACTCGGCCAGCTCAGTACCTGTTCTCCTGATTGACTTCTCTCTGCCACCAACTGTTAAATTCCGCATCCTCTTTCGGGAACCACTCCGGCCGCTGGATTGGCGGCGCCTGTTCGTTCACGAAAGTGCGCGGCTCGATCCCATAGAAGCGGCGCGCGTTGCCTCCCAGCATCCTGGCCTGCGCGCTTTCCGGAACACCGGCGCGCTCCATGTGCCGGATTGCCTCCCACACGTCTTCGGCGTCGGGATGGTACATGTCGGACGCCCACACGCCGATGTTTTCGAATTTTCTGTACGTTCGGAATACCAGATCCTCATCGGACTCGAAGGAGATCATGCATTGCTGGTTGAAAGCTTCGCTGGGCAGCCGCTTTAGCGGCGTCCTGCGCTCATTGGCGTACAGCTTGACCAGCAAATCGCAATGCTCGAGCAGTTCCGGCAGCCATGCCGCGTTGGATTCGAAAATCGCCATTTTGAGGCGCGGATATCGATCGAGAAACCCCGACAACAGCACCTGCGCCAGCCAGGTCATCGCCTCGAAGATGAAGCTGAAGGTCGATCCCACGATCACGCGTCCGGTGCCCACACCCGTTCGCGTCAGGATATCACCCGGCGAGATCGGCTTTTCGTTAACTTCCATGCCGACGCCGAGCGGCGGCGTGAAAGTGTGCATCCCGAGCACCATCCCGGTTTCCTCGATCGCCCGGAACAGCGCGTCAGTGTAGTTGATACCAAATCTGCCATGGCTGGTCGCGCGCTCCTGATCGGGATCGAGGCGGTTCGGATACAGTCCGCCGGCGTCGATTGGCCGCAGCAGGACGACGCGAAATCCCAGTTTTGCAACGCGATAGATCTCCTCGACCGCCAATCTGGTGTTCTGCAGCGCGAAGATCGCCGCCGGGAAGAGCCGCTGCGGCTGCGCCTTGCACCAGTCGTAAACCCAATTGTTGTAGGCGCGCGCGAACGCCGCCGCGCCCTGCGGGTTCTCGACGAAATACAGATTGTTGATGAGCATGGTCGGAATCACCAGCACCTGATCGATTCCCATAAGGTCCAGATCGCGCACACGCACCTGGGCGTCGTAGGCGCCGCGATGGTCCAGGTAGGCGACCTGCTCGTGGTTGAGCCGCGTGCGCATCAGGCGGCGCTTGACGCGCTTGTTGACGCCGGGACCGCTGACGGTGAGCGCATTGAGATTAATGAACCTGGGTCCGCTGCTCTCGCTGTTGCCGCTCATCACCATCTGGCGTTCGTTGATGAAGCCGGTGGCGCCGCTGCACCAGTACGCCCGTTTGACCAGCTCGCGATCCTTCGGCTCGACGTAGTTTTCCCAGATCTCGACCGGATCATTGATGTGGGCGTCGCAGTCGAAGACCGGGAAATTCTTGCGCATCCGTTGTTTGCCGTTTTCCATCGCCGTTCACCCCCGATCAGCGCAGATTGAGGCGTACGTCCCAAAATGGCGGCTCATCGCCTCTGGCCAGTTCGTTTTCGAACAACACACCGCATCCGGGACAGATGTAGCTGCGGTAAACCATCTCGTCGTCGAGCTCCGCTTTGGCGTCGCCATAGAGAAAGTCGTCCAGTTCGGACAGACTGCCGTTGATGCGCGCGGATCCCAGTTTGTAATTGCCGCCGCCTTCGCACAGATAATGCCCGCAATCGGCGCATACGATATAGGCGCGCCCGTCGGTCTCAACCACCTTCAATTCGCCGCCCATGTTGAACAGCAGTTTCTCGCCGCCGTTGGGCGCCGGGGGCTGGATCGATTGCAGCGGCGGTAGCGCACGCGCCAGCCGTTCACGCCGGATCTGCTCACGCCGCTGCGCGGTTGCGGCTGTATCCACCTGGCCATCAACGATGACGACCCCATAGATCCCCGACGCCTGCTCCAGGCGCAGTCCGTCGCCGACATCTTCCAGCACCGCCGCCGGATCGCGCTTGATTGGATCTCCATATCCGCCGGCCGATCCGATATCCATCACCCACACGTCATCGCGTAGCAGCGGCACACCGACGCTTTTGGGTGGAACTGCGTGCAGTCTCACACTCTCGCGCAGTTTTTCCACCGAAGCGGGGAGCCGCCCTTCGGCCATCGCCTGCGCGATTCCGCAATTATGGGCCGACATGAAAAATCCGGCCTGCCCACAGTGGCCGCCCCACAAGCCGTTGGCGCCGGGCAGACTCAGCGGGATGCTGGCGGCTGACATGACCTGGTTCTCGGTGCCGCGTCCCACCCATCCGAGCACGATGCCGCGTCCGCCGCGATACTTGCCGTGGCCGAAGCCGAGCGAATATCTCCTGAACAGGTACAGGATGGGGCTGGCCTGCTCCCAGACTTCACAATCGCCGGCCTCGCTGCGCGGTATCGTATAGGTGCCGCCCTGGTCGATGCCATCCTTGAACGAGAACGCGCCGCCACCGCTGGCGATCTCATCGAGCGATACGGTTGCGTACGGATGGCCCCACTGGTCGATACCGGACATTCCGGTCCATGCGCTGCTGGCCTTCACCGCCATCTGGTTGACGCGCAGTTCCTCGTCGCAGGCCAGCATTTTGGACAGCACCGTCGCGCTCATCGCGACCGACGACATGATGCCGAGCAGATTGGACACCGCGCCGCTGCGGTCGATGCAGTTGATCGTGCCGGGGACCGGCCGGAAGCTGGCGTGCTTGAGGACGCCGCCGGTGCAATAGCGATGGTCCCACGCCAGCAGCGCGGACATCGAATTGGCGATCGCCGCGCGCCAGGCGCCGAAGCTGCAATTGGCCGAACCGAACTCGGTCTCGGTGCCTTCATTGGAAAAGACCAACTGATCGGCGGTTTTGGTCATCGTCATGGTCACGCGATGCGCCCGCCGATCGCCGCGGCTCAACGCGCCGAGATAGGTAACGTCGTGCCAGGTGCCGTCGGGGATTCGCAGCAGACGCCGCGATACCGCCGCCGAGGCGTCGTCTATTATCTTGCGCATCGCAGCTTTCACCGTCGCCGCGCCATAGCGCGCGACCAGTTCCCGGGCGCGACTGGACGCCGCGTGGACGCCGGCGATTTGCGATCGCAGGTCGAGCGCGAGCAGGCCGGGAATCCGCGAATGGCGTCGGATCATCTGCTCCACGTCGGTGCGCAGGCGGCCGCGTTCAACCAGCTTGATGGGCGGGATCGGCGTCGCCTCGCCGTACACATCCTTCGCCTCGACGCAGAAACTGCTCGGCTCGGTGCCGCCGATGTCGCGCACGTGAACCGAGTTGAAGACCCAGCAGAACAGCGCGCCGTCGATGAACACCGGGGCGAAAGTCTGGACATCCATCTGATGACTGACGCCAATCAGCGGATCGTTTTGAAAAAACACGTCGCCGTCTTCGATGCCGGGATTGTGGCTGCGGTTCTCCAGTGTCCACTGCACGACGAGATCGGCGACACCGGCGAAGTACTGGACGTAAGGCGCGAACATCACGGCTTCGCCGGTTTCGGTCTGGATTGAGGTGTTCAGGTCGTTGGCGAAGCTGGCCACCGGCGAAGCGCCGACCTTGCGGATCGTGTCGGCATGCTCCTCGTTGAGAATCCACAGCGCGTTGCGGATTACTTCAAACGCGATCGGATCGATTTCAGCCGCGGTCTCAGCGTGCAGCCGTAATTTCGGATTGATATTAAGTTGCGCGCGCGGCACATAGCTCAAATTGAAGCCGTCCCACAGCCGCGGATCGAGGACCTCGGTACGCGGCGCGGCCGGACGCTCCCCGGCTGGGGGCCGCTGGATTTCACCTGAGAGTCGTTGCTCTTCCATTGATGGACCCCGGTTTGTTTAGACATTAATCAAAAGGTTGCCGAAACGATCAACCTCGGCGCTCTGATGCGGACGTACCGGCACCGTGGTGTGCGGCAGCTCGATAATCGCGGGGCCGGAAATGCGATGGCCCGCGCGGATGATGGCGCCGTCGAAAATCGGCGTGTCGGCGTAGTGCTCCATCTCCCACCAATATACCGGGCGGCGGCTCTTTATCTTGGGTCTGGTTTTGCGCCTGGGCGGCGAGCTTTGCGCAAGTTCGATCTGCGGCAGAACTCCGAGAGCCTTCAATCGCAGCCGCAGTACCTCGACACCCGCCTCGCGATAACCGGCCCCTTCGCCGTAGCGCTGCGTGTACAGGGTCTGGAAATCGTCGATCAGGCGCTCCGCGTCGGCAGCCGTCAAAGTTCCATTGGGGACCGTAATTTCCAGATGGGAGACCTGCGCGCAGTACTTAATCGCGATAGACCGCTCCAGGATGATGCTGGACGCGTCGAAACCCAGCTCCCGCATGCGATGCTCGGCCTGCCGATCCATTTCAGCATAAACGGCGTTGAGCGCGGCTACATCCAGTGGTTCGCGCAGATAAAGGTTGCGCTCGTATAGATGGACCATCCCGCCGACATAGGTGCCCAGAGCGGACCATGCCGCGGCGGCATTGCCCAGCGGGACCGCGACTTTCCTGACACCCAGCTCGCGCGCATACATCGCGGCATGAGTGGGACCGCCGCCGCCGAACGCAAAGACCACGAAGTCGCGCGGATCGTAGCCGCGAAACAGCGTCAGGCGGCGAATCTCACCGGCCATCCGCGAATCAACGATGCGGCAGATGCCCGCCGCGGTGTTCTCCAGGCTCAGCCCCAGCGCATCCGCCAGACGCGCGATTCCGCGCCGCGCCGCCGCGACATCGAGCCGTCTCTGTCCACCCAGAAAATAGTCCGGGTTGATGATCCCCAGTACGACGTTGGCATCGGTGACGGTCGGCTCCTCTCCGCCCTTGCCGTAGCACATCGGCCCGGGTTCGGCACCGGCGCTGCGCGGTCCGACCTTCATCGTGTTGCTGGCCGGATCGATGTAGGCAATACTGCCGCCGCCCGCGCCGATCGACACGACATCGATCATCGGCAAACGCATCTCGAAGCGGTCCAGCACAGTTTCATTGCGGGTCATCGGCACGCCCTTGTAAACGATGCCGACATCGAAGGTCGTGCCGCCCATATCGGTCGTAATGATGTTGTCGTAGCCCATCTTGGGTCCGAGCACGCTGGAGCCCTGCACGCCGCTGACCGGACCGGAATCGATTGTGTAAAGCGGCGCCGCCGCCACTTCGTCCGGCGGCACGCATCCGCCCACACATCGCGCGAACATCACTTCGGAACCGAGACCGGCCTCGCGCGCGCGTTGGTTGATTCCCTGGATGTAGCGCCCCATCAGCGGGCCGACATAGGCATTGAACAAGGTCGCGACCGTACGACCGTGCTCGCCCAGAAAGGGAGCGACTTCGCACGAGCAACTGATGAACAGATGTGGGGCAATCGAAGCGGCCAGCCGCTTGAGTGCCCTTTCGTGATCGGGATTTTGAAACGACCACAGCAGGCAAATCGCCAGCGCTTCGATTCCTTTCGCCACCAGGCGCTCGATCGCCTCTCGCGCCTGCTCCTGGTCCAGCCGCACCACCACCTCGCCCTTGCAGTCGATGCGTTCCGTAATCTCCTCGATAAACTCCCGCGCGACCAGCGGACGCGGTTTTTCCGATCCCGCCATGTACAGCAATTCGTCCACGCCCAGGCCCTTGGAGCGGCCGCTGCCGTTCATGATGAAAATTGATTGGCCATGACCCGCCGTCGTCAGCAACCCGAGTTTGGCGCCGCGTTTGGTGACGATTGCATTGGTTGCGGTGGTGGTCGCATTGACCAGGATTCGCGTCTGGCTCAGGAAGTTGCGCGAATCCAGCCCCAGTGCCGACGCGGCGTTTTCGAGCGCATCGAAAAACCCCTGGGCGGGATTGGACGGGGTGGTCGGCGCCTTCGCCGTCGTAAACGATCCCTTGCTGGAATCGAAAACGGCGCAATCGGTGAAGGTGCCGCCAATATCAACGCCGACGATATACTTCATATTTCACGAGCCTCTCATCTTATCTTCCATCGGGAGCGCGCGAAGGAGTTTTCGCTGCCGCTTCGGTTCCCGACGCGGTAGCGTGCGCGGCGGGTTTGACACGATGGTGCCTTCTCGATTTACGCCGGCGCCTCAGCTCCCGGTCATGCATCGCGATCAGGTAATTGATGCGCGCGATGTCGGCGTCGATCGCCTTGCTGTCCTCGTGCACGGTTTTCTCCGCATGGTCCGCCGCGGCCATCGCATCGCGCGCGGCTTTTTCCGCTGCTTTCGCCGACTTCTCCGCGCGATCGGCGGCGGCGTCGGCGCGTTTTGCCTGCAACTGCGTTTCCTGCGCCGATCGATTGGACAGCAGCGAACAGCCGGCGGCGAAAGTCGAAAGCGCCGCCATCACGATTGCCGTTTGAATTGTGATTGCGCGATAATCCATAACTTCTGGTGTGCTTTTAGGTTAAGTTGCGGCAGGCGTCCAGTCAGACGCCGGAAAGGAAATTCTTATGCAGTACGCGCAAAAAGTCGCCGTGGTCACCGGCGCTGGCAGCGGTATCGGCCGCGGCTTGGCGGGCAAGGCGGGATCTTTGGGCATGAAAGTGGTCGCCTGCGATATCGACAGGAACGGCCTGAAAGCCACCGAGGAAGATCTCAAACAGCAAGGCGTTGACGTTCTGTCGGTCCAGACCGACGTAACCGATTATAATTCCGTGGCCAATGCGGCCGACGCCGCGTACGCCCGCTTCGGACGCGTCAACCTGCTTTTCAATAATGCGGGCGTGCTGGTCAGCGGAATCTCGTGGGAGCGCAGCCTGGAGGACTGGCGCTGGAATCTGGACGTTAACGTGATGGGCGTCATCCACGGAATCAAGGCATTCGTGCCGCGGATGGTCGCCGGCGGCGAAGAAGGAATTGTCGTCAACACCGCGTCGGTCGGAGGTCTGACCGCGGGCCCGTTCATGGGGCCGTACACGACGTCGAAGTTTGCCGTAGTCGGGCTGACAGAAACCTTGCACGCAGAGTTCGTGGTGCTCGGACTCAAGCTGCGCGCGGCCTGTCTGTGCCCGGGCGAGGTATCGACCAGGATCTTCCGCTCCGAACGCATCCGCCCGGAAAAGTTCGGCGTCAGGGCCGAATCCTCGCGGCAAGAGGACGTTAAAATGCATGAATATCTGGCCAATTTTGTGGAGGGCAAGGGTATCACGCCGGCTGAGCTGGCCGAGCGCGTCTTCGCCGCCCTGGACGCGGGCAAATTCTGGATCTTTCCGCATCCCGATTTCAAAAAGGCGTTTACGGAGAGATACGAGGCGATGATGAAGGACGAAGCCGTCCGCGCCCGCCTGCCCCGGCAGGTAACGAAGAGTTGAGGAGACCCGAGTCCCCGCGAGGGAAAGGGCAACTTGCTTTAGTCAATTCATGATGAAGCCGGCGTCGACGTTGAGGGTCTGGCCGGTTACGCCGGAGGATTGGTCGCTGGCGAAGAACAGGGCGACTTTGGCGACTTCCTCTTCGCTGACCATCCGCTGCATCGCGGCCGCCGACACGAAACCGCGCTCGACTTGCTCGTAGGGAACGCCCATCGCTTTGGCGCGCGCGCTGATCACCCGTTGGATCCGATCGCCGAGGACGGGGCCTGGGCAGATGCAATTGACCCTGATCCCGCTGCGGCCCCATTCACCGGCCCAGGTCTGGGTAAGGCTGATCATCGCCCATTTGCTGGCTGAATATGGCGCGCGAAAGGGATAGCCCCGTCGCCCCGACCCCGACGATATATTGATGATGCCTCCAGCCTTCTGCTGCTTCATGGTGGGCAGCACCGCTCGCGCCGCCAACCACGTGCCAGTCAGATCGATGTCGATTACTTCCTGCCATTCCTCAGGCGTCATGTCGGTGGTCAGCTTGGTCACGCCTTCAATTCCAGCGTTGTTAACCAGGATATCGATACGTCCGAAGCGGTTCAGCGTCTGCTCTGCCATCCGGGAGCAATCGGCGATTCTGGCGACATCGGTGGGAACTGCGATGCAATCGGCGCCGAGACTCGCGACCTCCTGGCGCGTGCTCTCCAGCTTGTCCACCGAACGCGCCGCCAGCACGACGCGTGCTCCGGCTCGCGCAAACACCAACGCAATCTGGCGGCCGATACCGTATCCGCCGCCGGTTATGATTGCCACTTTGTTCGCCAGTTCCTGCATTGTCCCTTACCTTGGGAGTTTCCGAACTCACGGCGCCATAAATACGATCAGTCGGCGGGGAAGAAAAGCGAGCATAGAGCCCCGAGCGCTTCTGAATTGGTCAAAATTGCATTATAATTCTCGCAATGCCTGACGCGATGAGTCCAAGCGCTTGATGAAATCACCCGCGCCGATTTCCTTCTCCAGCCGTTTCCATCTGCTGAGCGTCCTCAAACTGGCGCTGATCATCCTGTTGATCGGCGCCACCGTGTATCTGTTCATGACCCAGGAGGACCTCTTTCGCAACCCCCAGCTGATCAAGGCCGAAGTGCTGCGCTGGGGCGCATGGGGGCCGATCGGCTTCATTTTGCTGTTCGCGTTCGGCCCGTCGATGCTGGTGCCGGGCGCGGTAATGACGCTGGCGGCGGGACTGGCGTTCGGCACGTTGTGGGGCTCGGTCTATTCGATAATCGGGGCTGATTTGGGCGCGCTGATCGCATTCGGAGCGGGCCGGTTTCTAGGCAAGGGCTTCGTCCATTCGCTGCTGAGCGGACGCTTCGGCGAGGTGATGGACAAGATCGCCCGCAACGGCTTCCAGATCATCCTGTATCTTCGGGTCTTCCCGATTATACCTTACAATGCGCTCAATCTGCTGGCGGGCGCTTCGCCGATCTCGTTCAGCGACTATTTCTGGGCCAGCGTGATCGGAATGATCCCGGGAACGATTTTGTTCGCGTTCCTGGGCAACGAACTGTGGCATCCGACCTCGCCGCGATTCATGCTGGCGCTGGCGTTGATCGCATTGAGCTTTCTGTTCGGCGAATTGTACCGCCGCACCCGCGTCGACCGCAGCCCGCAGATCGAAGAAGGCCCGACGCTGTCGCCCAAATAGCTTTGTCCAGTGGGACAGGTATCCTTGCCTGTCATAGAGGCGCGAGTGTTTTTCTCGCTCGCTCCAACTTTGTCATTGAAGGAGGCGCGAGGAAAAGGGTTTCGCGCGTCCAACGACAAGCGCGGATGCCTGTCCCGCCACTGTGCTCAGACTCTCAATTAATAATCAGGTGCCGGTCTGCCATGAGGTCAGATAATGCTTCTGTTCGGCGGAGAGCGAATCGATTTTGATTGCCATCGAAGACAGCTTCAGCGTTGCAACTTCCTCTTCAATCTCGCGCGGGACGTTGTGGACCTTCACTTGATGGGTCCTGGAACCGGCCGCCCATCGTGCGCAGAGCGCCTGGGTGGCGAAACTCATGTCCATCACCTGGGCCGGATGGCCTTCGGCGCAGGTTAGGTTGACCAGGCGGCCCTGGCCCAGAAGGTAAAGCTTCTTTCCGCTGCGCAGATGGTAGGCGTCGACATTGGGCACCACCTCCCTTTCGATTCTGCGCGTCAGCTTGCGCAGCGCGGCCAGGTCGATTTCGACGTCGAAATGGCCCGAATTCGACAGGATCGCGCCGTCTTTCATCAGGTCGAAATGATCGCCGTTGATTACCTGCTTGTCGCCGGTGACGGTGATGAAGACGTCGCCCAGCTTCGCTGCCTGCTTCATCGGCATCACCTGGTAGCCTTCCATCGCGGCCTGCAGCGCACGAATCGGATCGACCTCGGTGACGATTACGTTGGCGCCCATGCCGTGCGCCCGCGAGGCGACACCGCGCCCGCACCATCCGTAGCCCGCCACCACGACCACCGAGCCGCCCAGCAGAATCCCGGTGGCGCGCATAATCGCTTCCATCGTGGACTGGCCGGTGCCGTAGCGGTTGTCGAACAGATGCTTGGTCTCAGCGTCGTTGACGGCAACCACCGGAATCTTGAGCGCCCCGTCGTTTTCCATCGCGCGCAGCCGGATTACACCGGTGGTGGTCTCCTCCATGCTGGCAATCACCTCCGAAGCCTGGGCCGTATATTCGGTATGCAGCAGGCTGACGAGGTCGGCGCCATCGTCCATCGTGATACTCGGATGGCTGTCGAGGACTGTGCGCAGATGCTTGTAATAGGTGTCGCGATCCTCGCCGTGAATCGCGAAGCAGGAAATCCCCTCATGTTTGACCAGCGCGGCGGCGACGTCGTCCTGCGTGGACAGCGGGTTGGAGGCGCACGCGAACACCTGTGCCCCGCCGGCCTTGAGCGCACGCAGCAGGTTGGCGGTTTCGCAGGTGATATGCAGACAGGCGCCCAGGCGCAGGCCGCGCAGCGGTTTGTCCCTGGCGAACTGCTCGCGGATCACGCGCAGGACGGGCATTTGCTGATCGGCCCACAGGATCCGGCGGCGGCCCTGGTCGGCCAGACTGAGGTCGGCCACGTCATAATTTCGGGGGGCGCTTTTGACGCGTAGAGCGGAAACCGCCTTGCGGCGGCTTTTGATTGTAGCCACTTGATTAACTCCGAATCGAGGTGCCGGCCGAAAGCCGCGCCGGTTGACGGTATGGGCTAACGGCCGTTGATACCGAAAGCGCTCTGCAGCGCCTGCGACATATCATTTTTTTCCCAGGTAAACAGCCCATCATGGGGAGTGCGGCCAAAATGACCGTAAGCGGCGGTGGGCCGGTAAATCGGGCGTTTCAGGTCAAGCTTGCGGATGATTCCGGCCGGACGGAAATCGAACAGTTCGCGCAGGGTGGATGACAGCTTGGTGTCGGGCACGATTCCCGTACCGAACGTATCCACCAGCAGCGATACCGGTTCGGCGACGCCGATCGCGTAGGCGACCTGGATCTCGCATTTGCGCGCCAGCCCCGCCGCGACCACATTCTTGGCCACGTGACGCGCCATGTAGCAGGCCGAGCGATCCACCTTGGACGGATCCTTGCCTGAGAACGCGCCGCCCCCATGACGGCCGTAGCCGCCGTAGGTATCGACGATTATTTTGCGCCCGGTCAGACCGCAGTCGCCCTGCGGCCCGCCGACCACGAAGCGGCCGGTGGGATTGACGAAATATTTGGTCGATTTGTCCAGGTACTGCGGCGGGATCACCTTCTTGACTACTTCCTCGATCATGGCCTCGCGCAGTGTTTCGTATTTCACGTCGGCGCTGTGCTGGGTCGAGATGACCACGGTTTCGACGCCCACCGGGCGGTCGTCCGCGTAGCGCACCGTGACCTGGCTTTTCGCGTCGGGGCGCAGGAAATCGAACTTCTTTTCTTTGCGGATTTTGGTCAGGTACTCCATCAGCTTGTGGGCCAGCAGGATCGGTAGCGGCATCAGCTCCAGCGTCTCATCGCAGGCAAAGCCGAACATCAGCCCCTGGTCTCCCGCACCCTGCTCCTTGAACAGGCCTTCGCCCTCGGTCACTCCCTGCGAAATATCGGGAGACTGACGCTCGATAGCGGTCAGCACCGCGCAGGTGTTGCCGTCGAATCCGATCGAGGAATCGTCGTAGCCGATATCCAGCACGGTTTTGCGCGCGATGGTGGAGTAATCGATTTTGGCGTTGCTGGTGATTTCTCCGGCCAGCACGATCATCCCGGTTTTCGCCAGGCTTTCCAAGGCGACGCGCGAGTTCGGATCCTGTTCCAGCAAGGCGTCCAGCACCGCGTCCGAAATCTGGTCGCACATCTTGTCCGGATGACCTTCGGAGACCGACTCCGAAGTGAAAAGGAAATCTTTTAACGCCATTTTTCTCCTGGTGAATGCGTATGAACAACCGCGGATGCGAGAGTTGTCCCACAGCTGCGCCCGATACCTACAGACTGCGCCTGATTTTCGCTCGTAGTAATCGTCAGGAACATAACAACCTGCCCAACTTGGAGCAGTGAATACGCAGACTCGCCTTGGTAATAACGGAACCTGACCATCGGGTCAATAATTTATGCGCCTTAAGCCGAATAGAATACCAAGCTTTCATTCTTCGCCAAAGCCGTCGCCGACCAGGCCGCCCAATTCAGCCACCGCCGCCTGGGCGTCTTCCCCTTCCGCTCGCAAACGCACACGGGTCCCCTTTCCCGCTCCCAGCATCAGCAACGCGGTCACGCTGCGGGCGCTGGCCGAATCCTTGCCCTTGATGACCGTGACTTTGGATTTGAATTTGGCAGCGGCCTGAGCCAGGGCGCTGGCTGCGCGCAAATGCAGGCCCAGACGGTTTTTGATTTCCACGGTTTCTTCGGCGACATTCGGCTCTGCACTTTCAGACATTACCATCCGGGCGCATCGCGTCTTTGCCCTCCTCCGGCATACAGCCCCGCCCGTCGGCAGGCGCCGCACTTACAATATGACAAAAACCTGAGTTCAAAGGGACCAGAGACGGACGCGCTTGGGGCTAATTCTGTTTGGCCGCGACTTTTTCTCCGGCGTCGTTGCCGCTCTCCTCGACCGGGACGATTTCGCGCGCGAACAACTCGCGCAGCCGCCGCTCGACCGCCTGCTCGGTGGTACTGCCCTCGCGCCTTCGCCACGCCTTGAGCGGTATTACGGCTTTGGCCATGTTGCGATGGCCGCCAGCGCTGCCGATATCGCCAAACAGCTTGCGCACGACCTCGCCGGCGCTGCGTCCGGAGCCATGATTACGCACCGCGATCACCACGTTGCCGGCCAGCTTGCCGGACACTGCCACCCATTCGGCGCCCTCGAATTGGAGGCAGAAATCCGCCATCTGCACGATCAGGTCGTCGCGTTTGACGGGCCCCAGATGCAAGACCGCCAGCTCATCCTCGATCGTCAACCGCTGCATCGCACGCGCCAGAATACGGGCAAACGAAAGCGGCAGCTCAGGCCGCTCGATCCGCCGCAGCAGATTGTAATTGGCCAGCGGATAAAGGTAAGTGAAGGCCTGCAAATCGTCGTCGGTGACCCGCCGCGACAGCATCAGGGTGTCGCTTTTGATCCCGTAAAGCAGCGCCGTGGCTAACCGTTCGCTGACCCGCTCGCCCGCCGTGACCAGATATTCCGTCAGGATCGTGGAAGTGGCGCCGTAGCGCGTGCGGACGTCCTCGAAGACCGCGTTGCCGGAGGTGTATCCCGGATGGTGGTCGATCACGATGTCGGCATGAGCCAACCGGCCGTTGAAGTAGGGCGGCTGCACGTCCACCATCGCGACCTTGTCGTAAGTCTCGAGCACTTCACGGGTCGCCATGGCGATTTCAATCTCCAGCAGATGGACCATCGCACGGTTCTCGGGCCGGGTGATCTCGGCGAAGCTGAACAGCGGAGTGGTCTGTTTGTTGCGCCCCAACAGCGTGCGCAGCGCGATACCGCTGGCGATCGCGTCGGGGTCGGGATCATCCTGAAGCACGATCGCTACGCGATCGCTCTCACGCACCAGAGCGCGAAGTTCCTTGAGCCTCTCCCTGGTGTAAGATTGGTCCATGAAAATCCTAAGGGCTGGAACCTGGGAAACTGATTCCTGAGACGACCGGGCACCCCCGCGGGAATCGGCGTTAAACAATTGTACCACAGTGCGGCAGATTAATTTATTCTGAAGTTTCGATTCTGTACAGGTCCATCGTGGACAACTCTCACTGTCAAATCTGCAATCGTCCAATCAAGGACTGGTTTCTCAAGCTTAGCGTTGAAGATAGCGCCGGTCTGAACGAAACCGCCCTGATCTGCGCCAACTGCGGCGTCAAGCTGCGGCTGGCTTCGGAAAAAACCCGTGATTTGCAAATCGATCCGTGGATTCATGAAGCGGTTGCCAACGTCCTGAGGGGCAAAACCAGGTGAGCCCATCCGACCGTTCTCCGACTCCGGGCGAACAGTGGCCTCACGAAGAGGCCCGTAAGCTCGCTGACCGCGTCGCCAGCTACGAGCCCGACCGTCCCGCAATCATAGAAAGCGGCTTCGGTCCTTCCGGCCTGCCGCATCTGGGCACGATGGGCGAGGTGCTGCGGCCCTCCTACGTTCGCCACGCCTTCGCGCTGATCAACCCGTCGCGGCCGTCGCGGCTCATCGTATTTATCGACGACATGGACGGGCTTCGCAAAGTGCCCGAAAGCGTGCCCCATCGCGAGGCGACGGCTGCCTACCTGGGCAGGCCGGTGTCCCGAATCCCCGACCCTTTCGGATGCTGCCAGAGCTTCTCCGAACACATGATCGGGATGTTGATCGATTTTCTCAAGCCGGTCGCCGTCAGCTACGAACTGATGCGCTCCAGCCAGACCTACGCCACCGGCGTGTTCGATCCGACCTTGCGGCTGATTCTGGAGAAACACCGGGAAATCATCGACATCATCACCCCAACGCTGCGCAAGGAAAACCGCGGCCAGTGGTCGCCATTCATGCCGATCTGCCCCTCTTGCGGTCAGGTCAATTCCACCCTGGTCACCGCCTATCATCCCGAGCGCGGCACAGTCGAATTCTCATGCCAGCGCAGCTTCGGCGGCGCCCACGGATGCGGCTTTCGGGGCGAGCAGAGCGTGCTGGGCGGCAAGGCTAAGGTCCAATGGAAGGTCGATTGGGCGCTGCGATGGTTCGCGCTGAAGGTCGATTATGAATTATATGGCAAGGATCTGATCGATTCCGCCAACCTGTCGGGCCGGATCGTGCGTCTGTTGGGCGGCAATCCGCCGCTCGGGTTCGCCTACGAGATGTTTTTGGACGAAGAGGGGCATAAGGTCTCCAAATCGATCGGCCGCGGCGTGACGGTCGATCAATGGCTGCGCTACGCGCCGATCGAGGTGCTGAAGTATTTCCTGGTTCTCAATCCGCGCCGCGCCCGCAAGCTGTTCATCGAAGCGATCCCGCAGTACGTGGATGACTATTTGGGCGAGCTCCGCGCCTGGGCTGCGTCCGACGAGCAACAGCGGCGCGCATCCAATTTGGAATTCGTCTTGCAACCCGATAGCATCCGCAGCTTCAAGTCCGACCTGACCTACGGCCTGATAATGAACCTGGTATCGGCGCTGGGCACGTCCAATCCGGAGCTGATTTGGAACTACCTGACGCATTACGATCCGGCAATCACCGAAGACCAGGACACCAGAACCCTGGCCGACCGGCTGGTACAATGCGCGCTCAACTTCTATCACGACTTCATAGAGCCCACGAAGCAGCGCTACCAGCCCACCAGGGAAGAGCAGGCGCAAATTGCCGAACTGGTCAGCTTCCTGACCCACAACCCCGAAGCGCCGGCGGAACAAATCGAAAAAGAAATCTATGAAATAGGCCGGCGCCACTACGACAAGCCGGGCAAAATCTTCCCGCTCTTGTACAAGGTCCTGCTAGGCCAGAAACAAGGTCCCCGTTTGGGCGTATTCATCAAACTCGCCACGCCGCAGAGGATCGTGATGCTGCTGGAGCAATCAGGGCGCGTCTTCGGAGCGTGAATCATCGCCGCGCTTCGGAAAAATACTCAGAGGGGATTCTAAAAGTACGCCTGAGTATCAACCATCACTTTGGCGTCCGCTACCGTCCTACTGGCACGCCGATTAGCGAATGGCTGGTCGCCGATATTATCCGAACCGGGATGAGATCGCCGGGTTGAGCTTGTGCGGCAAATACCGCGGTTTTGAATTGCGGGGTCTTGCCGCACAGCATCCCATCGCCGCGGCGCGCCGGCCCCTCGACCAGGACTTCGCGAATGCGCCCGACTTCGTTCTGATTGCTGGCCGTCGAGAGCGACTCCTGGAGCTCGATTATCGCCGCTAGACGCCGCGCCTTTTCGGTTTCGCTCACCGTATCGCCCAGTTTGTAGGCGCGCGTATGCTCGCGGACCGAGTACTTGAAAGTGAACGCCGAATCGAATGCGACTTCGCGCATCAGATCCATCGTGGCGATGAAGTCAGTTTCCTCTTCGCCGTGAAATCCCACGATAATGTCGGTGGACAGCGCGAGCTCGGGAATCACGCTGCGCAACCGCTCGACCAGGTCCAGGTACTCCTTGACGCTGTACCCGCGCTGCATCGCTGCCAGTATCCGGTCCGATCCGGACTGCACCGGCAGATGCAGGTAGGGCTGGACTTTCGGCTCGCCTGCCATCGCGTCGATAACCGCAGCGGTCATGTCGCACGGATGCGGCGAGGTGAAACGGATGCGCTCGATCCCGTCGATCGCCGCGATCATCCTGAGCAGCCCCCCGAAATCGACTTCGCCGTGACGATAAGCATTGACAGTCTGGCCAAGCAGCACAACCTCCCTGACACCATGGGCCGCCATTTCGCGGCATTCGTGGAGCACGGCGTCAGGTGCGACGCTGCGTTCGCGCCCGCGGACGTAGGGGACGACGCAAAAGGTGCAGAATCTGTCGCACCCGCGCATCACAGTGACATAGGCCCGCGGATGGGGAGCGCGGTCGGCGCCAATTCCGGCGTAGGTCTCTTCGCGATCAAGCCTAACATCAACGATTGGATCGAAACCGGTCCGACCCAGGAACTCGGGCAGACGCCGGTAACTATCGGGCCCGGCAACCAGGTCGAGATAAGGCGCCTTTTCAATCAGCTGGGCGCGATTGTGCTGGGCCATGCATCCGAGCAGGCCCAGGCGCAAAGCGGGGCGTTTGTGCTTGAGTCTGGCCAGCGTGGATAACCTGCTCAGGACACGCTCTTCGGCGTGCTCGCGAATCGCGCAGGTGTTGAGCAGCACCACGTCGGCGTCCTCCGGGCAGGCGGCGCGGCCATAGCCGGCCCGGCGCAAAATTGCGGCGATCAACTCGGAGTCGGCGATATTCATCTGGCAGCCATAGGTCTCCAGGTAAACCGTGGGCTGCGAGCTGTCATGCGCGGTATTCATGGCACTGGCGGAATTTTATGTGACCGGCACAATGCAAGACAACGCAGGCCTGGCCGCGCCTTGCGGACGTTGCGCCTGGGGGGCTTAATGCATATCTTTTAGGCTATCATGGTGCCCCAACGTCAGCCGTCCTTCCAGCGCATGGAAGCATCGCTGTTGGCCTGCCCCAAATGCAAGGTGGCCGTGCCGGTGCGCAAGCGTTTGCTGCTTATACTACCTGAAGGCAACAAGTACGAGTATCTGTGCCCGCAATGTTCCTCAACTTGCGGCACGACGATCGAAAAGGACGACGGCGAGCGCCGGTTCATTTCCTAGTTCCCGCCGTTCTGACTTCGGCGGTATGCAACGAAATTTAACCGGCGAAGCATAGCAACCCAACCAGGGCGTAAGTGTCTGCTGCTTCGGAAACCAAAAGAATTCTTATCGTACGCCTGAGCTCGCTGGGCGACGTCATCCAGACTCTGCCGATGCTTGCGGCGATCAGACGTTCGTTCCCACGTGCCGTGATCGGGTGGGCAATCGACGCGGAACTGGTTGCGGCGATCGCTGGCCACCCTGATCTCGATACGATCCACCCCTGCCCGCGCCACGGACGGGGCCGGCGGCGGTGGCCGCAGCTGATTGATGAAATGCTGGAGTTTGCCGCGGAAATCAGGGCCGCGAGTTACGATGTTTCGATCGATGCGCAAGGCCTGTTGGTCTCGGCCATGATTCCATTCGTGGCCGGGATTAAACGGCGCGTCGGCTTCGGGCATCGCCGCGAACTGAGTCATTTCTTCTACACCGAAAAGTACCTGTCCAACGGCGAGTACTTTGCTCCCGATCGCCATCATTCCGAGCACATGCTGGCGCTGGCGCGAGTTCTCGGATGCGAGACCGACGGCTGCCAACCCTCGCTGCCGGAAGTGCCTTCGCAGGTCAGGGCGGCCGTCAACGCGATGCTGGAGCGGGCATTGGGCAGCGACGCTCCTCTGATCGCCATCGCGCCGGGTACCCGATGGGCCAGCAAACATTGGCCGGTCGAGTTTTGGTCCCGCTTGTTGAACGATATTGTGACCAATACCCCGGCCAAGATCATCCTGATCGGATCGGGCAGTGAGGCGGCGATTGCCGATCAACTGCTGCAAGCTCTCCCGCAATCGGGATCCCATCGAGTGCTGAATCTGACCGGCAAGACGTCGCTGCTCGAACTTTTTGCACTGCTGGGCCGGGTGCCGCTCACGATCGCCCCGGACAGCGCCCCGCTGCACATCGCCGGCGCGGCAGGATGCGCTCATCTGATCGGAATTTACGGTCCCACGCCCGCCTCCAGAACCGGTCCCCTGGGTGTCAGCGACATAAGGCTGCTGGCGTCCGACCCGTGGCTGCCATGCCAGCCGTGCCGCCGTCCGCGATGCCGCTACGGGACCAATCAGTGCATGCGCAATGTGACGCCGCCGCAGGTCTTTGCGGCCGTTCAGGACGCCCTGGCAGCGCTCGACGGCGGCATCAGGCCGTTGCCAAAGAGATAGCGTCAACTATATTGAAGCGGGCTGGGACAAAGGAACGTCGGCTCCGGCCCTCGCTTTGAGTCCCTTCTCCTTTCGCAAAGAGTGAGCGATGGCAGAACAGGAAGAAACGCTGGTCACTCCGGAAATGACCGCGAGCAAGGGAATCTGGGGCAATGAGCAGGTGTCGCCGCCGATAGCGCTGTCCGATATCCGCAAATGGGCGATCGCGGTTTACTGGCCCCAGACGCCGCCACGCCTTTTCTGGGACGAGCAATACGCGCGGACCACACGCTTTGGGGGCATCATCGCGCCGCAGGACTTCAATCCCTTTGCCTGGCCGATTAAGCCCGAAAACCCTCCCGAATTCGCCAAACCCCGACGCGAAGGCGGAAAGGGACGGCGCGGGATGAACGGCGGACAGGTCGATACTTATTTTACACCGATGCGCCCGGGCGACGTTATCCGCGCCCGCACCCGTCTGCGCGACTGGTTCGAGCGGCAGACCCGCTTTGGTCTGACTCTGTTTGTATTTACCGAAACAGAGTGGTGGAACCAGGATAACAAGTTGGTGAAGCGTCACGTGCAGACGTTCATCCGCTATTGACTCCGGCATTCGATTTGTGGGGGTGAACAAACCCCCACCCTATCCTAATCCTCGCCCGATCGGGCGAATAAAACAGGTTCGACCAAGGGATGAGGGGAAAGCCTCATGCCAGATGGGATGCCATTGCCAGCATCGCTGCCACTTCTGCGATCGCGCCGGCGGCGCCGATAAGGTCGCCCGTCACTCCGCCCAGCCATCGCCGATAAAACCATCGCGCGGCCAACGCCACCACAATCCCTGCTGCAGCCGCTGCTCGCGCCTGAGATGAAAAAGCAGGGATAATCGCGATGACCGCGATCGCACTGGCAATCCGCAGGTTAGGCCCGCTCCATTGCGGTTTCAAAAAAGAACCGGCACCCGCGGGGCGAAGATAATCCAAGCCCGCGGCGACCGCGACCATTGCCCATCTGCCCACGCCCGGCGCCATGTAGATGGCAACCATCCGCGCATGACCATCCAACTGAGCGAGCGCCGTCCATTGCAGTCCCAGCCAGAACAAAACTGCGGCCACACCGAACACGCCCACGCTGGAATCGCGAAGGATAATCAACGCGCGCTCTCGATCGCCACCGGCAGCGAGCGCGTCGGCGGTATCGGCCAACGCATCCAGATGCAGCCCGCCGGTTAACACCACCAGGGTCAGAACCACCAGTCCGGATCTGATCATGGTGCCGAACAGGAACGACAGAATTCCGTCCTCGATTGCCAGCGTGCCGCCAATCAGGAATCCGACCAGCGCAAAAAGGCCGAAAGACGCGGCGAGATCATCTTCGGAGGCCGGCGTGCGAGGACCGATCGGCAGGATAGTAAGGAAACTGGCCGCCAGCCGCAGCCGCGTCAGGTAGCCGGCGGTCAACCTGGGATGGGCTGCGCCCGGGCCCGCGCCGCTGCCGTCCATCAGAGTTTTTCGGCAACGCCGGCGGAATCGAAAGTCGCCATTTGATGGAACAGGGCCAAGGCGGCCTGGATTATTGATATGCCAAGTGTCGCGCCGGTCCCTTCACCCAGGCGCATGTCGAGGTGGAGCAGTGGGCGGGCGCCCAGATACTCAAGCGCTAGATGGTGTCCACCTTCGGCCGAACGATGGGAAAAAAACATGCGCGTGGCCAGGCCGGGAAAAATACGATCGCCCACCGCAGCCGCCGCGGTCGCGATAAATCCGTCCACCACGACCGGAACACGGGCGGCCGCTGCGCCCAGGCACACCCCGGTCATCGCCGCGATTTCGAATCCACCCAGGGCGGCCAGCATTTCAACGCCATCGCCCAGGCTGCTCTGATGGCGCCGCAGTGCCGCGCGAATGACCTCGACCTTGCGCGCCACTCCGGCGTCGTCCAGACCGGTGCCGCGGCCCGCGATCAGCGCCGGGTCGGCCCCAGTGATTGCGCTGAGCAGCGCCGCCGCGGAGGTGCTGTTGCCGATACCCATTTCGCCGATTCCAACCAGCGTGCATCCGGCGGCCGCAGTCTCGTTGAGCAAGGCGATCCCGGTTTCCACGGCCGCTCGCGCCTGCGCGATGGTCATTGCCGGCTGCGTCATGAAGTTGCGGGTGCCAGGCCCGATGCGCCGATAAATGACTTCAGCCAGACCCTCGGCGCTGGTATCGGCCGCCACTCCCATGTCGACGACCTTCAACTGGCAACCGTAGTGCCGGGCCAGCACATTGATGGCAGCGCCGCCATTGGCGAAGTTGCGCAGCATCTGCGCCGTAACCTCAGCGGGATAGGCGCTGACGCCCTCTTGCGCCACGCCATGATCGGCAACGAAGACAAGCAGCGCCGCCTGAACGAAGCGCGCTTGAGGATCGTGGCGGACCGCAGCGTAATGGCGCACCACCTCTTCCAGATAGCCAAGGCTGCCGAGCGGCTTGGTGAGGGTATCGAGGCGGCGCCCTGCCGCACGCTTGGCAGATTGGTCCAGCGGTTCGATCGACGCAATTGTATCGTCCAGCAGACCCATCGATCGCTTCGGTTATGCGATCCGCATTGTCAACGCAAGAGCGGCGCTTAGTAAATCCGTGGCGCGCGTGAAAAGCGCGCACTCACGCGCGACGGGAAAGGCCGGCACCAAAAAGGACCGGCGTTAATCAGCTTTTGCAGCCTGCCCCAGGCGGACCTCATCGAGGATCAGGTATGAGCGTTGTACCACGAATCCGTCGCTTATCCCGGCACCAATCTGGGGCCGATAAAAGGGATTTTGTGGATTGCTGCGGCGATGGCCGAGACGATCAGCGCGCCGAGGCGATGCATCAACAGAGCGAGCTTGTCGACCATGACTCTGAAGATACCGCCGCGGGCGACTTCGTTTTGGGTTACGATCGGCACGCTGAGCAAAGTCCGATCGTCCTCGCGCACGGTGACGGAGCCGACCTTGGCGCCTTTGGCGACCGGAGCCACCAGATAGGAAACGTCGAGTCCGCCGCTCATTTTGATTTTCTTCTCTTCGCCCCTGGGCAACGTGATGTACATCGAATCCGGCGGCGCCAATGCGACCGAGGGCGCGGCTCCTTCGTAAACCGGCAGCGAGGCCGGGGCCAGAGAATGCCAGTCCGGCTGCACGTTGACGAATGAACGGAAGGCCCACGCCAGCAGCTTCTCGGTTTCCGTACGCCGTTTTTCGGCATTGGGCGCGCCCATCACGGCGGAGATCAGCCGCATATTATCCTGATGCGCGGTCGAAACCAGATGAAATCCGGCTTCATCAACATGTCCGGTTTTGATCCCGTCCACCCGCGCATCGTACAGCAACAAGGTGTTCCAGTTGCGCTGCGTGATCTTGTCGAAGGTGAACTCCTTGGCCGAAGTATACTCCAGGGCATTGGGGAAGCGCGTGAGCAGCAGGCTCCCCAGTTTCACCATGTCGGAGGCCGTGGTGTATTGATCGGGTTCGGGCAGGCCGTCGGGGCTGGCAAAGTGGGTTTCATCCAAGCCCATCCGCTGGCAATGCTCGTTCATCATCGCCACAAAGCCCTCTTCGCTGCCTCCCAGATATTCCGCCAGCGCCATCGCCGCGTCATTGCCCGACGAGACCATCAGGCCATAGAGCAATTGCTTGACCGGCACCTGCTGTCCGACTTCGAGAAACATCTTGGAAACCGTCTGATTAATCGACAGCCGCCACGCTTTCTCGCTGATAGTCACCGGCGTGTCCAGAGTCAGCTTGCCGTTCTGAAGCGCCTCCAGCGTGATATAAAAAGTCATGATCTTGGCAAGGCTGGCCGGCTGCATGCGCATATGTTCGTTGTATGCGTACAGGACCTCGCCGGAGTGGAACTCAGTCAGCATCGCCGCGCGCGCGTCCAGCGCGAAGGGCGCGGGACCGCTGCCCAGGACTCGAATCAGGTTAAGGGGCTCGACGGGAGGCGGTGCCATGGTGTGCGCATAATGGCGCGCCAAGCCTGCAGCCGGCACTGTCAACAAAACAATCAACGCAACTGCCCAAATAAGTTTCCACCGCTTCAATGCCCAGAGCATAGAGCATCACCCCTCACGACCCGCATTATTACGTAGAACATTAGAACCGCGACGTGGGATCAGCAAGGCCGGTCGGGCAGAAAAAGGCGTAAATATAGACAGGCGAAGGAGACTTTAGTGGGCCAGGCTATCAAAGGGTCCAGGCTTGGCACGATCGATGCTCGCATCCTGCTGCAAATATTTTGACCAAGAGTTTCAACCCAAATGGATGAGCAGCCGGTATTACCAAACAACGCATTAATGACTCAGGACGCATCCTTTCGAGACAGCGGCACGATCAGCCTGTTTAAGAGACGTCGTTTGAATGGCTATATCTCGCTGGCCGACATCCTGGAACCGGAATTTCTGCTGCCGGCCCAGTACAACGACCTGATACGCAGGCACGTTGCCAGAGACGGCGAACGGCGGCTTCTGTTAGCGGTTTTGAAGGACGCGCTGCGTTGTTATCTGAAGACCATGAACGACACCAATGCTCGCGCCTACCGGATCTTCGAGGAAACCGCCCACTGGTTTTATGCCAAACATCAGGTAGGAATCTTCGCCTTCGAGCAGCTGTGCGACGCTTTGGGAATCGATCCTGAGCCGCTGCGGGAATGGCTTAAATCTCTGCATCATAACGAAGGCGGCATCGCCCGCGACCCCATCCACGGCCTCCGCAACGGCCGGCGTGCGCGCGAATTCATGAAAACCAGGATGGTGCTTGCCTGACTAGCCTGTCTCTTCCATCCGCACTGCAATCTCTTGCGCTCTGCGCCGGCTTGCGCCATATGATCGAATGGCTTGAGGCCGGGCTAACAAAACAATAACTGGCTCGGCACGCGAGGTACACATCCGGAGGACATCCTGATGGGACGCTTTGACGTTGGAGTGGTTGAGGGTCGCCGCGTGGGGAGTCGCGCCAATGATGCGTCCTGGGGCACTTTAAATCGCAGGCAATTGCTCAAAATCGGAACCGTGATCGCGGGATGCGCAATAGCGCCAGGGGCGGCGATGGCGGCTTTGCGGGTGGGCTACGCGCCGGAGCGCTCGCTTAAGATCTACAACCTGCATACGGGCGAAAGCCTCAACGCGACTTACTGCGAAAAGGGTTGTTACGTCGGCGAAGCGCTGCGCGATATCAATTACATAATGCGTGATTTCAGGGCCAACGAGATCAAACCGATCGATACCCGCCTGCTCGATCTGCTGTACACTTTGAACCGCCGCCTCGACACATCGGAGCCGTTTCAACTGATATCGGGGTACCGCACGCCGAAAACCAATGCGATGCTGGCCGCGCGCAGTGAGGGAGTGGCGCACCACAGCTTGCATATCGAAGCCAAGGCGGCCGATATCCGTGTACCGGGCCGGCAGCTTCGCGAGGTCTGGATGGCTTCGATGAGCTTGATGGCCGGGGGGGTCGGTTATTACCCCCGTTCCGATTTCGTGCACGTTGACGTCGGGCGCGTACGCTACTGGTAAGCGCGGGTTACTGCTAAAATTCGCTGAAAAGGGGTGGCTTTCGCGGCGCAAACGACTTGTCTATCATGAGCGCTAAGGGTTACATGGTGTTGCACGATGTCCCAACCAGCCGAAGGCCGTTCCACCAAAGCCGATGATTTAACCGCTCCAGGCGAGGCGGCTGGGAGCATTCCCGCTGGCGCTCCAGCATATTTCCATCTGCTGTGGGATCATGAACTGGAGAGCCTCGCACCCATCCTCGATTCGATTCTGAGTCGCCGCGAGCAGGTTCTGGCACATTGGCATCGTCTGTATCTGCTCCATTTTGGCGATTCGCGCTCGCTCTCGGACCGGGAGTTCATGGAGATTTTCGGCGCCGACCTGGCCGCTACAATCGGTGACCTGCGGGCCAAAGACGTCGACAAATTCACCTCCGATGTGCGCCGGATTGGCGAGGCCCTGGCGGAACGGCACGTACCGTTTCCCGAAATTGTGGTCTCAATGCATCTGTTCGAGGAAAGCGCCACGTCCGCTTTTCCCCATTTTCCTCCGCCCTTGCCCAAGGTTTTTCTGGCCTTCGACAAACTAAGTCACTGCCGGATGATTGTGTTGGCCGATGCCTATTTCCGGTCGACATCGGCGGTGGCCAACGCGCGCATCCGCGACCTCGAACGCGAGGCTGCGATGCTGCCGCGCCAGGCGCGCAGCCGCTTCCATGGTCTGGTCGGGGCGAATCCGGCGATGCGCCAGCTCTACGAGCGCATCGAAGCGGCGGCGCGGAGCCGAGGCACAATCCTGATTGTGGGCGAAAGCGGTACCGGCAAGGAACTGGTGGCCAGGGCGATTCATGAAGCCTCAGAGCAGTCGCGTGCTCCGTTCGTCGCGCTCAACTGCGCGGCGATCCCGCGCGAACTGATAGAAAGCGAGCTGTTCGGCTACAAGCGCGGCGCTTTCAGCGGCGCCAACGCCGAACATCTGGGGCTGTTTCGATCCGCCGAAGGCGGCACACTGTTTCTCGACGAGATCACCGAGATGGCTCCGGAAACTCAGACCAAGCTGTTGCGCGCATTGCAGGAGCGCTCGGTACGGCCGGTCGGCGCCAATCGCGAAATCCCTGTCGATGTCAGAGTCATCGCCACCACCAACCGAGACCCGGCCGAGGCCGCGCGCAGCGGCCAGCTGCGCCAGGATCTCTATTACCGGCTGCAGGCGAATGTTCTACGCATACCGGCGTTGCGGGAGCGATTGGATGACGTCCCGCTTCTGATTGAGCACTTTATCAACGTGTTCAACGAGCGGCTGAAGCGGCCGATCCCGGTGGCCGGCATCGCGGAGGACGCGCTGGCGGCGATGCGCGCCTATCAATGGCCGGGTAATGTGCGTGAACTGTCCAACGCAATCGAAGGCGCTTTCACTTTTGGCCACGGTTCGCTGATCACACTGGCAGATCTGCCTTCACAAGTGGCGGATGCGTGCCGGCCGCGATCATTTTCGGGAACCAACAGCCCCGCAGCGGGTTCGCTCGAACCGGCCACGGGTGTACAAAGTTTTGCCGATGTCGAACGCGAACTCATCCGCCGCGCGCTCGAAAATACCGAAGGCAATAAGGTCCAGGCCGCCAAACTGCTGCGGATCTCGCGCAAAAAACTATACGCGAAAATCGAGAAGTACGGCTTGGGCTGAAGCTCGTTGCTCAATCAGACTCCAGCCCACGATTTCACGAATTCTTCGCCCCTCACACTCTCTCCTTGCTCCGCAAGAGGGTCTCACGCTGAGAGCGACTCAATCGCGACCGGCGTGCGCCCACCTTACGTCTCTTTGTCCTGCGGGACTTGCGCGCCCAACGCCAGGCACATGAAGGCGTCCAGAACATCGCTGCGGGTCAGGATTCCGACCACACGCTGGTGGTCGACAATCGGAATTGCACCAAAACGCTCGCGCCGCATAATCCTGACTGCATCCTCGACCGTGTCTTCGGGGCCCAGCGAGAACACCTTTTCCGTCATCACGGTCTCAACCGCCACTTTCTCCGGATCAAGCGCCGCCGGAATTTGACCGAGGTCAACCGCCGCCTGTTCCATGGCCGAGGGCGAAGCATTGCGCAAATCCCGATCGGTGACGATTCCAATCAGAACGCCATCTCTGACCACCGGAAGCTGATTGATCCGACGACGTTCCAGCAGCATCCGGGCATGAGCTACGGAGTCCCGTGGTTTAACCGTTTGAACGGGAGAGTTCATCCAATCCTTGATTTTCACTTCGTCACCTGTACTTTTTCCGACGGCCATTTAAGCAAGAGTTCTGCCAACGTTCGCAGAAAACCAGTGCATCCGTTAGGGATGCTCTGGTGGGGTCGCGGAAATGGACCGCCAGCCCCAATTGCACCGTTTGGATACAGCTCGGGCGCGCTTTGAGCTGGCGGATTCCATTTGGAAACAACCGCTGTCCGTCAGCAGAATGCAACCGGTCTGAGCGGTCGGCGGCCGTGAAAAAAATCTTTGATCTTCGCCTATTTTTTCCCGCCGGCAAAGCGCAACCAATGCCTCCGGGAAATGGCACGGCAGTCGCTAAGCTAGGCGGTGTGTCGCCGACGGACAGCAAAGGCAAGGAGGCAAAACCCGTGTCCTTCCCGTTTCGTTCGATTCTCCTGCCGGTGGACTTTGATGACAGCGCAGGAATTGCGCTGGATTTGGCGAAACGTATCGCCCGCTTCGGCGACGCCACGATCCATCTGATGCACGTAATGACCATTGTGTTGGTGCCAGGTGAGGCCGCCAGCGTCCTGGCCGTGCGCGAGGACGAAGTCAAAGCGGCGCTGGACAAGATTGCTCGTGAACAGCTCAGCGGCACGCGCTATCAGATCCATTTGCGTACCGGTGACACCGCGCGGGCGGTGGTCGAAGCGGCGCACGATCTGGCCGCCGACCTGATCGTAATGCCGACACATGGCCGCCGCGGCCTGTCCCGATTCTTTCTGGGCAGCGTCGCCGAACGCGTTGTCCGGGAAGCCCCCTGTCCCGTCCTGACTGTGCGCCCCTTAACGGCTCACAATGCAAGCCGGTCTGTTGGCGAGGTAATGATCAGGAATCCGCCTTCGGTTAGCCCCACTGACACCTTGGCGCAGGCTCAGGCGGTTATGCAGCGCGAAGATCTGCGGTCTGTTCCCGTGGTCGCCAATGGCGTTTTGGTTGGAATAATTACCGACCGTGATATCCGCGCTCATCTTGGTTCGCTCGAACAGACGCGGGTGGATCAGGCAATGTCGCCGGGGCCGGTCACGGTGGCGTCCACGATGGCGGTTGAAGAAGCGGCGCGATTGCTGGTGAAGCTGGGAGTCGGCACGCTGCCGGTCGTGGATAATGGCCAACTGGTGGGCCTCCTCACCACCCGCGAGGTGATCACCAGCCTGCTTGACCGCGGTGTGGCGTCAACCGATTAACCGGCCGCATAAGCTGCTAAGGAGCTCTGATGGCACCAGAGGACTTGATTGACGCGATGAGCGATCCGGGTTTTTACCCCCATCGGCCGGCGCGCGTCGAGTTCAGGCAGACACACATTTCCCGCGTCTTTGTGGCCGGCGACTTCGTCTACAAGACCAAGAAGCCCCTGCGGCTCGCATTCCTGGATTACTCGACGCTGGAGCGGCGCTATCACTTTTGCCAGGAAGAGGTGCGGCTCAATCAGCGGCTCGCGCCGCGGGTTTACCTCGGCGTCTTCGCGATTATGAAAAATGGCGCCGGGTTTTCGATCGGCACTAAACCGGCGCAGCGGTTCGATCCTCAGGCGGTCGAGTATGCGGTTAAAATGCGCCGTCTGCCGGACGATCGCAACCTCGAGCGCCTGGTAGCCGGCGGTCAGGCCGACGCTGCGCAGATGCGGCGGATTGCGTTCGTGCTGGCCAATTTTCATATCCTCGCGGCGCGCGAACGGTCCATGCGCTACGGCTCCGCCGACGCAATCAGGCGCAGCGTCGCAACCAACCTGGAAGAATGCCGCCCGTTTGTCGGCGAGAGTATCAACGCGGCGCGCTTTGCCTTCCTGAGGGATTTCGCCGACGCCTTCGTGACCAAACATCGCGACCTGCTCGACCGGCGCGCCCGCGAAGGATGGGTGCGCGATGGACACGGCGACCTGCGCAGCGAGCACGTCTGCATCGCTGATGGAATCGAAATCATCGACTGCGTCGAGTTCAGCGAGGAGCTGCGCTATGCCGACATCGCCTCGGATGTCGGCTTCCTCCTGATGGATCTGGACCGGCTGCGCGCGCCGGCCTTGGGGCATGCTCTGCTGCGCGCCTACGTGGCCGAAATCGGTGACCCGGATTTCAGCCGCCTGCTCAACTTCTACAAATGCTATCGGGCGGCGGTGCGCGCCAAGGTCGCCAGCCTCAAGGCGATCGAAAACGAGGTCGATGTGGCGCAGCGCAGCAAGGCCCGCCAATCAGCGCATGACTACTTCGAAGCCGCATATCATTACGCCGCGGTTGGCTCACCCGCGGTGATTGTAGTCTGTGGCCTGCCCGGAACCGGCAAATCCACCCTGGCTCAGACGCTCTCCGAGCGCATCGGCTTGGAGGTCCTCAATTCCGACGCGGTGCGCAAAAACCTGGCGGGTATCCCTCCGGTCGAGCGTGCCGGCGGCGGCTGGGCCGAGGGCATTTACAGCCAGGAATTCAGCCGCGCGACTTACCAGGCGCTGGCCGATGCCGCCGGAGCAAGGCTGCGCGGCGGCGACGGGATCATAGTAGATGCCACCTACAGAGATTTTGCCGAACGTGTCCGCTTGCGTGAGATCGCACTGCAGGCCGGAGTTCCGATCGTGTTTGCCGAATGCGTGATTGCGGACGATGAAGCCCGCCGCCGTCTGGAGATGCGATCACAGCGGCCCGACACCATCTCAGATGCCACCTGGGACACCTATTTGCGGCAAAAGGCGTCCTTTGCGCCTTTTGGCCGCGAATTCGACGGTTGTCATCTGCGCCTCGACGGGACCCGGGAAGCCGCTTGCAACGCTCTGGAAATCGAGAAGTTTATCGCCGCTCACGGCAGCGTCGTACGAGCGTGAAGCTCAAATGCAATCCACCCCGATCAAAGAATTGCGCAACTACACGGCCAGAGGAATTTTGACCGACGGCAGTTCGATCCTGATTCGTGCCCTCTCACCCGAGGACCGCCAACGGCTGCGCGAGCATCTTTCGCGCCTGAGCCCCGAGTCCGCCTACTTCCGCTTCATGACCGCGAAAAAAAGCTGGACCGACGCGGACCTCGATCGCTTCACCGACCTGGATTACTTCCATCGATTCGGTCTGGTCGTCACCCGCCGCTATCAGGACGAGCAACGGATAATCGGCGTCGGGATCTATGCCGCCGATCCGCAAAATCAGAAGCCCGAAAGCGCCGAAGTCGCCTTTAGCGTTGAGGACGAATACCAGGGGCGCGGTGTCGGTACCCTGCTGCTCGAACATTTGTGCCGTATCGCGCACGTCAACGGCATCAACCGGCTCGAAGCTGAAGTGATGGCCAACAACGCGCGGATGCTGGACGTTTTCGCGCGCAGCGGGTTCAACATCAGCCGTTCGATCGAAGGCGGCGTGGTCAAGGTTTGGTTCGCCAACGAGGAAACCGAACAGTTCCTTAACCAGAGCCTGCGGCGTGAACGGCTGGCAGCCGCGCAGAGCATCTCGCGCCTGCTCAATCCGCGTTCGGTCGCGGTGATCGGCGCTTCGCGCGATACGGGCAAAATCGGCGGCGCGATTGTGGCGAACCTGATTGCGGCCGGCTTCAGCGGTCCGATCTATCCCATCAATCCGCTCGCCGGCGAAGTGCTGGGGCTCAAGGCCTATCCGAGTCTGAGCGCCGTCGGCGCGCCGGTCGATCTCGGGGTGATTTGCATTCCCACCGCGATGGTCGAAAACGCGATTAAGGAATGCGCTGCGGCGGGAGTTCACGGCGTCGTGGTGATCACCGCGGGCTTTTCGGAAGTGGCGGGCGGGCGCGAGGCGCAGGATCGCATCACCAACCTGGTGCGATCGTGCGGGATGCGAATGGTCGGGCCCAATTGTATGGGGATTATCAACACCGATCCCGCCGTGAATCTCAACGCCACCTTCGCGCCGGTGATGCCGCGGCCGGGCAATATCGGGATGCTCTCGCAAAGCGGCGCGCTCGGAATTGCGGTGCTCGACGAGGCGCGCCTGCGCAACATCGGCCTGTCCAGTTTCGTTTCGGCCGGCAACAAGGCCGACGTCTCGGGCAACGATCTGATCTGCTACTGGGCGGATGACCCGCGCACCAGGGCGATCGTCCTTTACCTGGAAAGCTTCGGCAATCCGCGCAAATTCGCGCGGCTGGCTCCGGCGGTGGCGCGTCAGAAGCCAATCGTGGCGGTGAAGTCGGGACGCTCGGCTGCGGGACGGCGCGCCGCGACGAGTCATTCGGCGGCGCTGGCCAATCTCGATGTGGCCGTCGAAGCATTGTTCGAGCAAACCGGCGTAATCCGGACCAATACCCTGGAAGAACTGTTCGATGTAGTCTCGCTGCTTTCGATGCAGCCGCTGCCCGCTGGACCGCGCGTGGGGGTGATTACCAATGCCGGGGGTCCGGGAATCCTGCTGGCCGACGCCTGCGAAGCCAGGGGCCTGCAACTGCCCGAACTGGACCAGGCCACGATCGCCCAATTGCGTTCATTCCTCCTCCCACGCAGCGGTTTTTCCAATCCGGTTGATATGACCGCCCAGGCCGGCGGTGAGGATTTCGCGCGGACCATCGCGGTAGTCGGGAACGATAAGAACATCGATGCAGTCGTCGCAATCTACATTCCCCCGATGGTCACACAGCCGGTGGAAATCGCTCGCGGCATTGCCAGCGGAGCAGCGCAAGTGCCCGCGCACAAGCCGGTGGCCTGCGCCTTCATGTCTTCGGAGCAGGCACCCGAGGAAATCAACGCCGGGGCGCGCGGCGCCATACCCTGCTACAAATTTCCTGAAAACGTCGCGCTCGCGCTGGATGCGGCCAACCGTTATCGCCAATGGCGAAGCCGTCCAACGGGCGCCATCATGACCCTGGACAAAGCGGCTGAAAGTACAATCCGCGCCGTTGTGGATCGGGCGATCGCCGAAGCTGATGGGCCAGCGTGGCTCAAGCCCGGCGAAATCGCATCCATTCTCAAAGCCGCCGGCATCCAAATGGTAACCGGCGAGCAGACCGACCTCGAACAAGCGCCCGCCGTGGCCGATCGAATCGGCTATCCGCTGGTCGCAAAGATCGTATCGCCCGATGTCCTCCACAAAAGCGACGTGGGCGGCGTCATCATGGGCTTGCGCTCGGCCGCCGAAGTGCGCGCCGCGACGATCCAGCTCAAACGCCGGATGGACGAACTAGGCAAACGACTGGACGGTGTTTTGCTGCAACCTGAAGTCCATGGTGGAATCGAAGCTCTGGTGGGCGTCACCACCGACCCAACCTTCGGCCCGCTCATAGTCTGCGGTCTGGGCGGCGTCATGGTCGAGTTGGTCAAGGATGTCGTCTTCCGGCTCCATCCAGTGACCGATGTTGACGCGGCGGAGATGGTCGCGGCGCTGCGCTCGAGTCCCCTGCTGGACGGCTATCGCGGCGCACCTCCCGGCGATCGACCGGCACTGATTTCGGTCATCCGCACAATCTCAGCCCTGGTTGAATTGGTACCGGAAATCACCGAACTCGACCTCAATCCGGTAAAGGTGCTGGCGCCGGGACAGGGTGCCATCGTAATCGATGCCCGTATGCGCATCGCACCCGGGCATAGACTATCCTGACACGGCATTATTGGGTACACAGTATGACTCCAAATGCACTTTGTGATGGCTCTGACTGTTTCACTTTCCTCAATGGATGGAACCCTCAACATGATTTAGCTCAAAAACTCTTGATATTGTCTGGTTCTTCGAATGGCATGATTGATGCTTCGTCGCAGATGTGTCGAATGATTGGAATTCAATGGTGCCGGTTGTGAGTGCGTCGAATACGAGTCACCGCCAAAAGCGGCATCCCACTATGCTGGCGTTGAGTGACGATCACGAGCTTGTGGAACTATTGCTCAAGACCTGCAGCCGGCCATGGAAAGTGAAAGTGGCTGGTGATTTTACCTCCTACTTTAACCTGATACCGAACGGTGATTGCAGAGTAGTGGTCGTCGACGACGAGAAGCTGTTGGAAGCTGACCGCGGCTGGCTGCTGAACAAAATACAGAACTGGATGCCGCAGGCTTTCATTGTTTACATCGCATCGCAACATTCACCCGAAGTTGAGCGAACAGCTCGTTCCCGCGGCGCCGGCTACTATCTCTCCAAACCAGTGGACACCGAAAGACTCGCCCATCTGCTCAACGGCCTGCAACGGCTGAACCTGACGTAGGCGGTCCGCTCTTCGAACAATCAATCCCGCATTTATTTTCAGCCCATCAACTTCGCCGCTGCGCCTTCCACCGGCGTTCCCTTGAAAAATTGTGGATTGAGCGCGGTCCACAGCCGCACCGGATTGGTAAACACGAAATCGCGGAAATCGTCTTGCGTGATCATCCCGCGCTCGACCATTTCGTATGCCTCAAGCGCCACCTCGCTCATATCGGGGACATCGAAATGTCCGATATCCGACCCGAAGACGGCGTTGAGCCGCACTCCGAATGGGTTTCGCTTTGCATCGAAGGCGGCTGAAGTCACGGGATCATCCGCTTCGCAGCCGAAATAGAAGTTCGGCACAAAGCGGCGCACGACGTCCTCCCTGTTCTCGATCGCGCAAGCGGCAAATTCGTCGATCGTGGCGGGATCCTCAACATTGGTGCCGAACTGGGCCGCCTCGCGTCCGGCCACGTTATCGCGCCACAATTTGCCGCCGTAACGGCGGTAAAGTTCGCTCAGCATTTCGCGGTTAACAGCGCGCGGATCATATCTGGTCACCTCGTTGACATTGCGTTTTTCCCAATGGCCAAGCAGGTCCCACAACAGCGAGCGCGCCCATCCGACGCCGCCTTCAAGAAAAAGAAACTTCATTTTTGGAAAGCGCCGCGTCACTCCGCCCATGAACAGGGATTTGGCGATTCCCTCTCCCGCCGCCGCGAAGTGACCGATATGGTTGTACACGAAATTTGAAATCGACGTGCGCCATCCCATCCCTTCTCCCGGACTGTGAAAGGTCGCCGCGACGCCGAGTTCCTGGCATTTTGCCCATACCGGATCGTAATCATATTCGCTGTCGATTCCGTACGTATCCAGACGAAATGCATAACGGGCGGCTTGCGGGAAAGACTTCGCCGCCGCGATCGGACGCTTGACGTAGCTCGGCAGCATCACCACCTTGAGCCCGCGGCGGCCGACTGCGTAATCAAGTTCCGCAATCGCTTCGGCCGGCGTATGCATCGGGATTGCCGCCGCCGGCGTCATCCGATCGCCGTATTCCTGGAACAGGTCGGCGTAGTAGTCATTGAGCGCGCGGCATCCCAGACGGCGGATCTCGTCGTTGGCGAACATCGGCGGATGCAGCCCCATCGTGGGATACAGCACCGCGTAATCGAACCCGAACTCATCGATCCTTTCGTGCAAAAGATTGGGGAAAAGTCCGGTGGCGAGGTCCAGCGTGTTGCGCGCCGGGACCATGTAGAAGGGCGGACGTCGCGACCACTGCTCGCGCCGCTCCTGCTGGCTCTGGCGGTACCAGTCAAAGTTCAGGTAGGTGGTCCTGAAGCCGGTGCGAAAATCCTTGACCGCCTGCGCGCCTCCGGCCTTTTGCACGTATTCAGTCAGGACCGGAAGGAACTCCAGCAGATGGCCGTCGGAGTCCACTATCGGATGATTCAAACGGGCCCGAAGTTCAGCGGATTTCGATTTGCCTGTCGCCATCGCAAAGACCTGCTCATGATGATTTTGCCTTAAAATATCACACTTGCGGAAAACCGATTCCACCGCGCGGCAGACGCGGCCTGGATGCGGAAATTCACCCGGAATTGCTCCGCCGCGCCCCGGTCAACATCCAAACCGCCGGGTAGTGTCCTAATCTGCGACGGTTCGAGGTAAAATCTCGTCAGTTTGGCGGCTATGGGAGTAGATCGGCATGCCTTCGGTAATCCTTGAGTGCCCGCATTGCGGCGCAGAAAAAATGGGGTTTAATCTGGTTTACCAAGTTCCGGCCACGGTCCCACCAGGCCAGCCGGCCAAGTACAGAGTTCCCGCTATTTGTTTTAACTGCGAAGAAATGGTTGTCCTTATTTTTGAAAACACCGGTCAGGGGCAGCGCCAACCTACGCAATGCAATGCGGACCCCACCAGAGAAGGCTGGGCAGTCGTTAACACCTATCCTAAACCGAAACCATCGCGCTGCCCGAGTCATACACCGGACGAACTGAAACGGGTTTTTCTTCAAGCTGCAAACGCCTTGAAACGGGGTGACCCTGACGCCTCGGGCGTTATGAGCAGAAAGGTTGTTGATATTTCCACCCAGCGTCTTTTGGAAGCAGAGTCTGGTAATTACAGAAACATCTACCAGCGGGTAGAAGCGGTGGCCGCCAAGGGCCTGCTTACGCCCGAACTCAAGGAGTGGGCTCACGAACTGCGCCTTGGGGGTGCGGATGCAGCCCACGACCTCAATCCCTTTACCCAAGAAGAGGCAGACGAATTGCTCGAGTTTGCGGAGTTGTACTTGACATACGTATATACGCTCCCAAATCGACTGAAAGAACGACGCGCGCGCGCAGAGCGGGAAAAGGCAAAAACGGCGAATTAGGACACTCCCAACCGGCTCGGCTTGCTTGACAATCGCGCAATAGTTGCATATACAAGTTGATGTGCTGCAGGAAACCCGGAAGATCGCGCGCGAGTGCCTCGCCTTTCGAATCCGGATGCTGAGCCGGATCGTGACTGCCGCTTACGACGAGGCGGTTTCGAAGGCCGGATTGAAGATCAGCCAGTTCACGGTGCTAGTGGCGGTCAGCAACGCCGAAAAGTGCCGGCCCAGGGACCTCGCGCGATCGCTGGAAATGGACGAATCCACGCTCAGCCGCAATGTCGAGCGGATGTGCGCCAGGGGCTGGTTGAGGCTGGAACCGGATGAGGATCGGCGCGGCCACCTGATCACGATCACCGATAAAGGCAAAGCGACGATCCTCAAGGCCTATCCGCAATGGCAAAAAGCCCAGGAACAAATCGTCCGCCAACTCGGCGGAGAAGGTGTTGCCGCCGTCAGGTCGGCCCTCCGCAAGGTCCGCCAGTGACCCTTTTTTTGTGCGAAGATAGTTGTATATACAACGAGTGTCTTCGGTGCCATATGGACAATACTTTCGAAGTTTCCGAATTGCCGCGCCGCTCAGCGGCCAGCCCGCGGCTCCCTCATCCGGAGATCGCCGCCCACTCCGATGACCAGGCTCAAGCGCTCGGTCACGACCCCATTGAGCATCGCGGCCTTGTCCAACCCGCCGGCGGTTCCCCACTTCGGCCTCAGCGTCGATGGTTCCGGCCAGTGGGCAGACGCGGTTTGCTGATCTCGGTGCTGGCGCTCGCGTTCGCCGCCGTTGCGCCGTTTGGATGGAACTATCTGCAATCCTACCAGAGCACCGATGATGCCCAGATCGACGGACATATCGATCCGATCAGCTCGCGCATCGACGGGACCGTGATCCACGTTTATGCCGAAGACGACGATCGCGTGCATCAGGGCGACCTGCTGGTCGAGATCGATCCGCGCGACTACCAAGTCGCAGCGCAGCGGGCCAGGGCGCGGCTCGAATTGGCGGCCGCCCAGGTGGCCGCGGCCCGCCAGGATTATGCCGCGCGCATTGCCAAAGTGCGTCAAGCGCGAGCCGTAAATTTCAGAGCTCAGCGCGACGCCCGCCGATACGCCGCGCTGCTCCAGGACCAGGTGGTGCCGGCCGAGCAGTACGATCAATACACCGCCGCTGCCTGGGTTGACGCCGCGAAAGTGGATTCCGCGCGGGAAGCGGCGAAGTCGGCTGACAAGGAGATCGCCGCGCGCCAGGCCGACGCCGACGCGGCCCGGGCGGCGCTGGATCAGGCGCTGCTGAACCTGAGCTACACGAAAATATACGCACCGGCCGACGGCATCGTCGGCAAAAGGTCGGTCCAGTTGGGATCGCGGATCGAACCCGGGCAGACGCTGATGTTCCTGACCGAAACCGACGAAATCTGGGTGACGGCGGATTTCAAGGAAACTCAACTGGCGTGCATGCGGCCTGGCCAGAGGGTCACGATCCACGTCGACACCTTCGCCCGCGACTACCGCGGCTATGTCAAGAACATGCCCGGCGCCAGTGGCGATCGTTTCAGTCTTTTGCCTCCGGAAAACGCGACCGGCAATTACGTCAAGGTCGTCCAGCGGCTACCCGTGAGGATCATGTTCGAGCCGGGCCAGGATCCCGATCACCTGTTGCATCCCGGAATGTCGGTGGAACCAACCGTATGGCTGCGTTAGTCAGCTTGAGGGCCGCCGTGCCGCAGTCTGCGCCGGCTTCACGATCGCGCGGGCACAACGTCTGGGCAATCGCCCTGACGGTGACTTTGGCGACGTTCATGGAGCTGCTCGACACCAGCATCTCCAATGTGTCTCTGCCCCATATCGCCGGTGGACTGGGCACCAGTTATGACGAAAGCACCTGGATCCTGACCAGTTACCTGGTCGCCAATGCGGTAGTCCTGCCGATGAGTGCATGGCTCAGCCAGTTCTTTGGGCGCAAGCGCTACTACATGATGAGTGTGGCGCTGTTCACCGCGACTTCGTTGCTGTGCGGCGCCGCTCCGAACCTTGCGATGCTGGTAATCTTCCGTGTATTGCAGGGAGCCGGCGGCGGCGGTCTGGCGCCGGTCGAACAGGCCATCCTGGTGGACACGTTTCCCAAAGAAAAGCTGGGCGGCGCCTTCGCCCTCTACAGTATGGCTATAGTCACGGCCCCCGCCATCGGTCCGCCGCTCGGCGGATGGATTACCGACAGCTTCTCCTGGCGCTGGGTTTTCTTCATCAACATTCCGATCGGCATCATATCCCTGATGCTTTCAAGCCAGCTCCTGCATGATCCTCCCGAATTCACGGCGGAGAGGAAACGCGACCGGCGCGGCAGCCAGCTCCGGATCGACTACGCCGGGATTATCCTGATCGCGGTGGGTTTCGCCTGCCTGGAGGTGGTGCTGGATCGCGGCGAGCGCGACGACTGGCTGCGAAGCCAGTTCATCGCCACGTTCCTGGTAATCGCGGTGATCGCGATTGCGGCAGCGGTCTGGCGGGAATGGCATCATCACGATCCGGTGGTGGAACTGACGCTGCTGCGCGAACGCAATTTCGCGATCGCCAACGTGTACTACTTCCTGTTTGCGTTCGGCCTGTTCGGCAGCACCGTTTTGATTCCCGAGATGCTTCAGACGCTTTACGGCTACACCGCAACGGATGCGGGACTGGTGCTGGGTCCGGGCGCCGCCGTAATCACGATCCTAGCGCCCGTGGTGGTGCGGATCGTGCCGCGGATCGGCGCCAGACGCCTGCTTGCGGCCAGTTTCACAATTGCCGCCCTCTCGATGCTTTATTACAGCCGCCTCACTCCTGCGACTGACTATTTTCATTTCGCTCTGGCCCGCTGCTTCCAGGGATTCGGCTACGCATTCATGTTCGTTCCGGTAAGCCAGCTCGCCTATTCCTATCTGCCGAAGGACAAAAACAATAAGGGATCAAGCCTTACCAATCTGTGCCGCAACTGGGGTGGGAGCTTCGGCATCGCATTCGTCACCACAATGCTGGAGCGGCGCAGCCAGTATCACCAAAGTGTACTGACAAGCCACATCAGCGCCGCCGACATCGGCGTGGGGCAGTTCGTACGTAGTTCGAGCCGCTACCTGCTCACTCGCGCAACCAGCGGCCCCGATGCGATCCATCAGGCGCACGGGCTGGTCAACCGCCTCATGACGCAGCAGGCATCGATGCTGGCCTTCATGGACTGTTTTCATCTGCTGATGCTGGTCGTGATGCTCGGCCTGCCACTGGCCTTGCTGATCCGGCATTTCGACGCAGGCGGCGCGGGCGCGGCACACTGAATTCCTCTCATCGCCTCTGAAGGATTGGGGAGAATGAAGATGAACGACTTAAAACATCCTACCGAACAGCGGCCGGAGCGGACTCGGGAACGCTTTCCAGCTCCGATCGGCGAGCTTTTCGATCTCACCCTTACGCAGGACGAGCCAGGAAAGGCGACGATTGAATTCGAAGCGACGGCGCGTTTTGCCAATCCGATGGGAACGCTGCACGGCGGAGTGCTCTGCGATATCGCGGATGCCGCGATGGGCGCTGCTTATCGCGGCACTGTGTCCGAAGGCGAGACCTTCACCACGCTGGAGCTGAAAATCAATTTTCTGCGGCCGGTGTGGAACGCGAAGCTGAGCGCGCAGGCCCACGTCATCAGCCGCGGCAAAACCGTCGGCATGGTCCAATGCGATATAGTCGATGAACGCGGACGCCTGATCGCTCGCGCTTCGAGCACCTGCATGACTCTGCGTGGGCAAGTCGCTGCGGGCAGGTAACGCGCTGCCCCGCCTAAGATCCGTTGGCGGCGGGGGTGGGCGGCCCCGCCTTCCACTTCCGCGAAAGACGGGCAGGCCGCTCAGCACTTGAAGGCGGAGCGGCCAGGATAGCGCGCGCTTGACCCCAGTTCGCTCTCGATTCGCAGCAGTTGATTGTACTTCGCGGTGCGTTCGCCCCGCGACGCCGACCCGGTCTTGATCTGGCCGGCGCCGGTGGCGACGGCGAGGTCTGCGATCGTGGTATCCTCGGTCTCGCCGCTGCGATGTGAAATCACGCAGGTGTAGCCGGCTTCGGTCGCCGTTCGGATCGCTTCGAGAGTTTCGCTCAGCGTGCCGATTTGATTTACCTTGATCAACACCGAATTTGCGACTTTTTCGCGGATACCCTCCCGAATGATTTCGGGGTTGGTGACGAACAGATCATCTCCCACCAGTTGCATGCGCCTACCCAGTTCGCGGGTGAGCAGTTTCCATCCCGGCCAGTCATTCTCGGCCAGACCGTCTTCGAGCGAGATCAACGGGTAGCGGCCGGCCCAGTCGCTGTACAACCGCACCATCGCCGCGGAGTCGCGCGCCTGTCCCCCGGAGCGCGAAAACAGATATTTGCCGTCCTCGAAGAACTCGCTGGAGGCCGGATCGAGCGCGATCCATGCATCAACGCCAGGCCGATATTTCGCCTTCTCGATCGCTTCGAGGATCAGCTCGATCGGCTCCTCGTTGCTGCGCAACGCCGGGGCGAAGCCGCCCTCGTCGCCGACTGTCGTGGCATGTCCGCGCGATTTCAGAACCGACGCCAGGCTGTGAAAGATCTCCGCTCCCATCCTGAGCGCTTCGGCAAACGTGGGCGCGCCGGCGGGCACGACCATGTACTCCTGGAAGTCGACGCCTGATTCGGCGTGCTTTCCGCCGTTGAGAATGTTCATCATCGGCACCGGCAGGAGGTTGGAGGCGGGATTGAGATAGCGATAAAGGGGCAGCTTGCGCGAGGCGGCAGCGGCATGTGCGGCGGCCAGCGATACGCCGAGGATCGCGTTGGCGCCCAGCCTGGACTTGTTCGCTGTCCCGTCCAGATCGATCATGGCGCGGTCCAGTTCGGCCTGCGCGCACGCATCCATCCCGCGCACCTTGGGCGCGATTACGCCGCTGACGTTGGCAACTGCCTTGCGCATCCCCTTGCCGCCGAAGCGTTTCGGATCGCCGTCGCGCAGTTCATACGCTTCGCGCGATCCGGTCGAGGCTCCCGATGGAACCGCGACCCGGCCGGCCGCGCCGTCGTGCAGTCTGACTTCGACTTCGATAGTGGGGTTGCCGCGAGAGTCCAGGATCTCCCGCGCCTTGATATCCGATATGGCTGTATCTTTCATGCTCGTTCATTGTGCCCGACGCGCCGATTCTTGACTGCCGGTTTGGATCTATTCATTGATGATAAGCATAGAGGGTGATGGGGTTCCACCGAAACCGCTCATTGTCAATTGAGCTGATGACTCCTACCAATTTCGCGGGTTAGGGCTCTTGCGTTGCGGAGACCTTGCCCTGATGGAGCGAGGTCTTTGCTTGATTAGTCTGTTGGAGCGCAGACTCTCCCAATCGCGGCTCATCTCGATGCCTGACTGCCCATTGCTCGTTTGCGGAGGGCGATAAGTCATGTTCACCGGGCGAGCCGCGCAACTCACCGTATATTTTGGCGAGAGCGATCAATACCATAGCCGGGCGCTTTACGCTGCGCTGCTCGAGATGCTGCGGCGCGAGGGATGCAGCGGCGCGACGGTCACCCGCGGCATCGCCGGATTCGGCGCCTCCAGCGTGATTCATACCTCGGCAATCCTGCGTCTTTCGATGGATATGCCCATCGTTATTTCCGTCGTCGATCGGCCCCAGCGCATCGAGCGGATCATTCCCCACATCCGTGAAATGGCTCCCAACGCCCTGATCACGCTGGCCGAGGTCGAGGTGATCCAGTCCGGCGCGCCGTTCAAAGAGGGCTTGCCCGACGTCAAGGTCTCCGAGGTGATGCGCCGCGAGGTGGTTTCGGTCCACTCTGACAGCGCGCTAACCGAGGTCGTGCGTCTGCTGCTGGACAAGGATTTCACCGCCGTACCCGTGATCGATGATCAGAACAAAGTGATCGGAATGATCAGCGACAGCGACCTGCTAAAGCGCGGCGGAGTCGCGGTGACGCTCAGTCTCAAGAAAGCCACCGATCCCGATTTCGTCGAGCAACTGCATAAGGCGCTCAGGGACCCGGGACGCAAGGTGGCCGAGGTTATGACGCGCGAAGTGGTCACGATCGCGCCTGATACCCTGCTCGCAAAAGCCGCCCGGCTGATGGTTGACAAACATCTCAAGCGTCTTCCGGTGGTCGATAACCAAGGCAGGCTGGTGGGCATCCTGGGCCGCCTCGACGTCCTCAACACGATTGCCGCGGTCCATATCGCGCAATGGCATCCGCAGGCGCGCGTCGCGGGGAGTCATGCCACGGTCGCGGACGTGATGACGCGCGAGGTTCCAACCGTGCACGAATCCGCCAATCTGGAGGAAGTCTTCCACCTTCTGGTGTCTTCCTCGCACAAGCGAGTTGTAGTGATCGACGATCGGCGGCAGGTGGTGGGCATAATCGCGGACTCCGACCTGATTTCCCGGGTCAGCCGCGAGAATTGGCCGGGTTTGATCGAGTTGCTGGCCTCCAAACTCCCGTTCGAGAAAATCAGCGCCCCGGCCCGCGAGCATTTGTCAAAGCTGCGGGCGCGATCGGCGAAAGACCTGATGACGCGCAACCCAATCACGGTGCGGCAGGAGATGCCGGTTGCCAGCGCCCTGGTCATCTCCGCGGAAAATGCGACCAAGCGGCTGCCGGTAATCGATGCCGACGGCCGGCTGGTCGGAATTGTCGGGCGCACCGAGATGATGCGCGCGTTGCTGGCGTAAGGCCGCAAGCGGAGGGGTTGGTGGCAGTCTTGCTTGTGGCAGTCGGTGGCGCGATAGGATCGGTCGCGCGCTATCTGGTCGGCGGATGGATCGCCGCCCGCTTTGGAGCATCGTTCCCCTATGGAACGCTGGTCATCAATCTGACCGCCAGCTTCGCCATCGGGTTGTTTCTCGCCTTCGCCGAGCAAAGAGCCGGTCTGAGTCCATACTGGCGATTGCTTTTTGCGATCGGCTTTCTCGGTGGCTATTCGACCTTTTCCAGCTATGAATACGAGGCCGTCCGCCTTTTACAGGACGGCGAGTTGCTGCTCGGTTCGGTTTACCTCGCAGGCAGCATGGTCGCCGGAGCGATCGCCACCATCGGCGGAATCGCGGTCGGTAGTTTGATCTGAACTTTAGCATCGGCACCGGTCCCACCTGACTCTGACGCAAAAATAAATCCGCGCTTTTCAAAACCGGCGAAGAAGAAGGATCCTTTTGGAGGACCCGGCCCTGACAACAGGCTTCGCCGTGCGGACCACAGCCGTTTCGCAGTTGGCGCAGAGTTATTTCCTGACCAGGGCGGGAGAGGCGAAGGTGAAGTCTCCCTTAATCAGGCCTGAATTAAAACGTGATCAAAAACCTGCCCTCCGCTGGATGCTCGAGGGCGGCGAGCCTTCCCACCTTGATCGCTGCGGCTGCGCTCAGCGCCAGAATTTCCGCATCGACCTGATCCAGTGTGTCCGGCGGTGGTTCGGTTGCGATTGCGAGCCAACGGCGCAGGCGCCTGATGATAGCGATGCGCTCGGCGAGCGCCGCCTTCTTATCAGCTTTGGGCGGCAACTGCCTGCCGCTCGCCAGCCTGAATTGCAGTTCGGGATAGGCCTCCAGAGTCGGCACCCCCAGTTTCTGCCAGGCTCGAAAGGTCAGAAAGCCGGCCAACATGAAACGAGTGAACGTTCCGCCGCGAATTGAGGCCGACTGACTGGCCGGAGCATTCGACCAGACGCCCGCGTCGCCGCCGAACAGTTGCAGATAGATTGAGCGCAGATGCGGCTTGCATGAAGGCATGCCGGCGCAATCCCTGAAATACTCCAGCCGGGGAGTCGGAAACATCGACAATCGGACCGGATCGCGATTGGACAAACGCCGCAGCCGCTCGCGCACAGCCTGATCGAGTATCCGGGCCGGCGGAACCGGATCGCGCAGGGCTAGGATGTGGCTTGAATAATCCAGGTCGCGCGGCCATCGCGGCGAGTCGATCAGGGCCAGCCATGCGGGGCTCGAATCAGGACAGGATTCCGATAGCCGCTCGCACAGGATTCGAAGGGGGTCGGGGTCCAGACCAGCCAACGCCACCCGGCGATGTTCAACCGCGTCGGACCCGGCTCGCATCAGCGCAAGGTCGAGGAAGTTCTCGCCGACATCGACGCCGACCAGTGATTGAGGCACCGGAATGTGCGCCGGTTGGCATCCGGAAAATGAAACGAGAGTGCAGTCAGCGGCTTTGCTCGCCGTTGGAGCACAGAGCTTCAAGTTCCTGCACCGCGCGTTTGAGTTCCTCGGCCAAAGGACGGGCGCGGCCGTTTCCCGCCGCCGCTGAAATTGCAGCGGTGACCTCGCGATAATACCAGAGTTGATCCGATTTCCCGGCGTTAAAGCGCCCCCAAACCTCGTCGCCGACCCACCGATAATCCTTCATGACGGCGCGGGCGTTGACCAGTTTATCGGCCGCCGCGACCATCAGTACCGATTGATCGGCGCCGCGCAGATGCGCGATGTATTTTTCCTTGCGCGGTCTCCATGGCGGTTTCGGCATTACGGTCGAGTCGCTGCAACTCTCGACGATATCCGCGACGGCGCCGCCGAAGCGTTTGGCAATGCCTTCGAATGACGAAACATCCGGATGGTCCTCGACACTGTCGTGCAACAGCGCCGCGATCGCCTCGTCCTCGTTGCCGCCGTAAGACAGCACCACAGCGGCAACCTCCAGCAGATGCGCCATATATGGAATGGTGGTGCTTTTTTTGTTCTGTTCGCGATGCACGTCAAAAGCAAATGCAAAAGCGTCGGTAAAGCGTGATGTAAGTTTCATAGAGTGTATTGCTCGGCGGGCTGTTTTGAGTCATTGGTTCGAGGCGGTTTCGACCGACAAATTCGGATAGAGCATCCGGTATTCGCGCATTCCGCCTACGACCTTTTTCACGTAGTTGCGAGTTTCCGCGAATTCTATATTTTCGACCCATTCGTCGTCGGCGCCGCCGTAACGTTCAACCCAGCGCCGGACCGCGTCCTCGCCGCCGTTGTATGCGGCGATCGCCTTGAACTCGTCGCCGCCGAACATCTCCAGCAGCATCTTCAGATTCGCACTGCCCAGTTCGATATTGATGGCGGGATCATACAAATCGATTCGATATTGCGGCACCCCGGTTTGCGCGGCGACCCTCGCCGCCGTGCTGGGCAGCAACTGCATCACGCCGCGCGCGTCCGCGTACGAGCACGCCCGCGGATCGAACAGGCTTTCCTGCCGCGAGAGCGCGAGCAGCAGATAAGGTTTGACGCCGGTGCGCGCCGCCGCCTGGCTGAACAGCGGCCAAAAGGCACGCGGATAACGAATCCGCTCCGCCAGCCGGCTGGAAATTTCGCCTCGCATCGCCATCTGCGTCGCCAGCACGGTGGCGTCATGATAGCCGCCGGCCTGGGGATATTCCGCCAGCAGGAACATCCTCATCTGATGGCTGCCACCGTCAATCGCTGCAAGCTCCCTCAACTCGCCCAGTTCAAGCTGCTCCAGCGCGAGCGCCTTGAGCGCCAGGGCGCGCTGCAAATGAAACGTTTCCGGTCCGTTAACCGGCGCGAATGCCGGTGGCGGGTCCAACGCCGCAGCCGGCAATTCAATTTCCGGAGCACCGACGCGGCGGGCTGCCAATTCGGGATAATAATTGGTGACGGTGCTGGCGGCCAGATCGTAATAGATGTCGCGGGCGCGATCGCCCTGGCCCGCCTGTTCGAGCGACCGCGCGTCCCAGTACCGGTACATCGCGCGCTCGATGGGATCGTTGGCCCGCGGCTCCATCGACTGGAATCCCGCGGCGGCCTCGGCGAAACGACGACTGCGATAAAGCAGCCACACCGCCCTGAAGCGAGCGTCGGCGGCGGCTTCGGAATGGGGATGTGCGGCGGCCGCAGCCAGATAAGCCGAACGGGCCAGATCGAAACGCTGGTCGTCCTCGTAGGTGCGGCCAATGCGCAGCATCGCGCCCGGTGTCAGACTGGAAGTGGGAAAGCGCGCGGCCAGCATACGGAAATACGTGCGCGCGCCCGCCGTGTCATCGCGATGCCAGTAAATACGCGCCAGATCGAACATCGCCTCCGCTGCCTTGGGACCGGCTGGCGCGACTGCCAGGTATGCCTTGAGCGCGCGTTCACGGTTGGCCGCCGACGATTTGGCTTCGATCCACAGCATCGCGGCGCGCACCGGCGATGGCGGCCGGAGGGCCAGCGCCTGGGCCGCGGTCCGATAGGCCTCGACGCTCTGGCCTTCGCTCAGCAGCGTCTGCGCTTCCTCGGTCAGATAGGACAGAGAAGAGGTGTCGGCGAGTTCCGGATGGGCCTGCAGCAGGGACTTCTGTAACGCCCGGGCACCCGCGTCAGCATCGCTGCGCGGATAATGCCGTCTTATCTCCTCGGTTTGTTCGTAGGCTTGAGAAAACTCGCCCAGTCCTGCCATCGCGCGCGCCAAGGTCAGGCGGCCAGAGGCCTGCAGCCATTCCCGATCGGACCTGACCAGCGCGGAGGATGCCAGTTGGCGCGCCTGGCTGAACTTGTTCTGGGTCAACGCGATATTGGCCGCGGCCAGTTCGGCGCGTGCGGCGAAGATACTTTGCGGGTAGCGTGCGCAAAGGCTGATGAAGCTGGCGGCCGCGCCGTCCAGATCATGCTGCTTGAGCTGCGCCTGTCCCAGGTAGAAAAGCCGGTAATCGCCCAGAATTCCTGGATCCGTGACCGCCTCCAGGTTCTGTATGACCGCGCCCATATCGCCGCGCTGGTACGCCGAGTATCCAGCCGCGAACCACGACTGTGCTTGAGGTGCGTTTGCGGCCGATACCGCCAACGCCGCCACGATTAAAGCTGCCCCAATTCCGCCAATCCACCACCCGACCCGATAAAAAAGCTTCATCGTCAACCCTACGCGATCTGGTTAGCATTTCCCGCAAGTACAAGACAGGCGTGCATCCCTGACCTCTCAACTTGCGCCGTCACAACGGCTGTGACAGGTGTTGATGATTCCAGATCCAATCCTTTTTGGTTCGATAATGCCAGAGGACAAAACAATCCGGCACCCAGATACGCATCCACCACTGGTGCTCGCTTCAACTTCGCCGCGCCGCCGCCAATTGCTGCAAGGCGCCGGGCTGGGCTTCGAAATCGTCGAAAGCGGCGTGGACGAACAGATGCGTCAGTCCGAATCCGGACGAAGTTTCGCGCTTCGGATGGCGTGCGAAAAAGCTCTAGCGGTATCCGGGCGCCGTCCAGATGCGCTGGTGCTGGGAGCGGATACCGTGGTTGAAATCGAGGGGGAAATTCTCGGCAAACCGCAAACTCCGGACGAAGCACGAAGTATGCTGCAAAAGCTGTCAGGCCGGGTTCATCGCGTCTTTACTGGATTCGCACTGGCGCGCCGCAGCATAATCGTCGAGAGTGCCGCGGTCCTGAGCCAGGTCAGATTCCGCGAGCTTGCCCGCGCGGACATCGAAAGATACATCGCCACGCAAGAGCCGTACGATAAGGCCGGCGGCTACGCGGTCCAGGGCGAAGCCGGGGAGTTCATCGCCGCAGTCGAAGGCTCGATCACAAATGTGATGGGTCTGCCGATTGACGAAGTGCTCGAAGCGCTGCGCCGCCACGGGATTGGCAACCTTCTTGCTCGTTAAATTCCTCGGGCTCACACGCAGCCAAGCCAGTGGACGTCAACGACATAGCCCAGCGGTTCGACTCTGTGCGGCGGCGGATCGAGGCAGCGGCGCGGCGGGCCGGACGCGATCCCGCTTCGGTGCGGCTGGTGGCGGCCAGCAAAACCTGGACCGCCGACGCGATCCGCGCCGCGTACCGCGCCGGTGCGCGGGAGTTCGGCGAAAACTATGTGCAGGAGGCCTTGTCCAAGCAGTCCGAACTGTCCGACTTGCGCGACATCACCTGGCACCTCATCGGCCATCTTCAGACCAATAAGGCGAAAACCGCGGCGCGGGCGTTTGCGATGGTCCACAGTCTGGATTCCGTCCGCCTGGCCCACGCGCTGCATAAGGCACGTCCCGATTCGCGGATGGCAGTGCTGGTCGAAGTCAATCTCGGCGGAGAAGCAAGCAAGACCGGAGCGTCGCCCGACGCTCTGGAACCGCTGCTCAACGCGATCCGTGACCAGGTTGATGTCCACGGTTTGATGGCGATCCCGCCCCCGGGCAGCACGCCTGAGGACAGCCGGCCCTATTTCGCCCAATTGCGCAACTTGCGCGACCGGCTTGCAGCGGCTACCGGACTTGCGCTAAGCGAGCTTTCAATGGGAATGACTGACGATTTCGAAATTGCGATCGAGGAAGGGGCGACAATCGTGCGCGTGGGGCGCGCGATTTTCGGCGAGCGGACACGGTGAAAAAACTCGGTTTTATTGGCGCAGGCAACATGGGTCGGGCGCTCGCCAAAGGATTGGTCGATCGCAAGGTTTACAAGGCGCGCGAGATGATCGCGTCGGATGTGGACGCGGCGGCGCGGCGCAAGTTCGCCCGCGCCACCGGAATCGAAGTCGTGCGCGACAATCTGGAAGTGGTGCGCCAGGCCCCCGCGATCGTTATCGCGGTCAAGCCGCAGATAATCGACCAGGTGCTGGAGGAAATCGGCGCCAGCCTCGACAACGACGGTACGGCGGCCCGAAAGCTGTTCGTTTCGATCGCCGCCGGCGTCCCAATCGCCCGGCTCGGGTCGCATCTGGGCGCACGATGCCGGATCATCCGCGTAATGCCAAATGCACCTGCGATGGTGGGCGAAGGGATGGCGGCGTTGGTCGGCGGTCCGACCGCTAGCAAGGCCGATTTGGCCTTCGCTCTCAAACTGTTTCGCGCGGTCGGACGCGCAGTCGCGTTGAACGACGAAAGTCTGCTCGATGCGGTCACGGCGGTTTCCGGCAGCGGACCCGCATACGTTTATTTGTTCGTCAAGGCGATGGCCGATGGGGGAGTTGAGCAGGGGTTGCCCGCCAAGCTAGCCTATGAGATGGCGCTGCAAACGCTGTGCGGCGCCGCAGCGCAGATGCGCCAGTCAAAATTGCCCGTGGAGGAATTGATCAGAGTGGTCGCATCGCCGGGCGGCACCACCGAGGCTGCGTTGCGCAGTTTTGCGGCTTTGGGCTTCCATCGCGTGGTCGCGCAAGCTATCAAAGCCGCCGCCGACCGCTCGCGCGAGCTCGGCTCGTGATTTAGGATTAGCCCCGTGTTCGTCTATACCAATTTCGTGATAACGGTCGCCCAGCTGTTGAGCAGTCTGCTCGAGGTTTACCTGTGGGTGGTGATCATCTCGGCAGTGATGAGCTGGATCGAGCCCAATCCGTACAATCCGATCGTCCGCGTTATCTATTCCCTGACCGAGCCTGTGTTCGATTGGGTGCGCCGGCGTTTGCCGGTATTCTTCGGGGGGTTGGATTTCTCACCATTAATTGTGATGGTCGCGATCTGGTTCGCACAGGCCTACTTCATTCCAACTTTCGCGCGCCTGGCAATCAGCGGCTTCAACTGAACGTCATCCCTGCCGCTAAACTTCAGATCGTAGCCGCTCCTAATCAGAAGGCGGAGCTTGCATGCATAACACCGGCCGCCGGGCCGGCGTTTTGTGCCACATGAGCGCCGTCGAACCCTCATGGCTGCGGATGAGTAAAGATCATCTGACGATCGAGTTAAGCGTCCGTCCCGCTGCCGGCAAGCGGGGTATCGCGAGCGTCCGTCCCACAGGACCGGTGATTGCCCTGAACTCGCCGCCCGAGAAAGGCCGCGCCAACCACGAACTGATCGAGTTCATCGCCAGACTGCTGGAAGTCCCGCCAGCCTCAGTCAGCATCATCAAGGGACAAACCGCGCGCCAGAAGGTCGTCCGAGTGGAAACCGCGGCGCCCTCTGCAACGGCTTCGAAGCTGAAAGATCTACTACCGATTCCAGGCACCGGTTTCCGCTGATTGCTACCTGGCCGGTGATTGCCGGGAGTCGGTGGGGATTTGGCGCATGTCGCCGAGCGACACGAAGGGGATGGGAGACTGGGCCGAGGTGTACATCGGGACGTCACCTTTCCAGCGCTGGATTGCCAGGTATCGGATCAATTCGGGCGTCATGCTGGCCGCGATCAGTTGGTTGGCCTTGGCCTCGGCTCCTTTTTCGGTCAGCAGAGCATCGGCACGCCCTTGTGCTTACGTACCCGACCACGTATGCGCATTGCCGCAGCCATGAGGGAATCAGGGCGATCTCCGCAGTGTGCGATGGCGAGTCTGGCTGGGGCGTAACAGTGAGGTCTCGGCGCTCAGTGCCTTCGGAACGCGAACGGTCCGATATTCCGCAATCGGAAGCCAAATCTTGCTCCTATGATTTAATTTAATCATCTGCGGTTACCTGTCCAGAGCACCGACGCCACCGTTTTTGTCGGCCGCGACCCCGGTCGGAGCGTCGCTCGCTCGCATTTTGCCGTTGACACCCTGTGCATGATGGTTATTTAGTGAACAAAGAGCTTTCATGCATTCTCGCGGATGGACTGTTCCCGGGAGCCGGGTTAGAGTGGATGCTGTAAGGTATGCCAATCTACGAATATCGATGCGACAGCTGCGGGGTTTTTGAAATCAGTCAGCGGATAACGGAAGATCCGCTGAAAAAGTGTCCCACCTGCAAGAGCAAGGTTCAGCGCCTGATCTCCAACACCTCCTTTATGCTGAAGGGTAACGGCTGGTACGCCACGGACTACGGGCGTTCCAAGAGTTCCGGCAATGAATCTTCTTCAGCCAACGGCAAATCGGAGGCGTCTCCCACAGCCTCAGGGGACAAGGGCTCGAGTTCGACGGAAAAGAGTTCCGCAAGCGAGAAAACGGCCAGTTAATAGCCGGTTGTAAGGCCCATACCTTCAAATGCCCGCCGCCAGGGCGGCCCACGGATTTGTTTTCCTCGCACTTTAGCCGCGCATAGCATTGGGTTAAGCTGGCCGGCCAGTGACCGTCCTGGATTCTTGTAATGCGCGCGCTTGTCCTCAAATCATCGAGTTCGGCAGAATCCGCGAATCGAGTTGCGTTTCGTCAGGACTATCCGATACCGGTGCCGCCAGCGGGCGAAAGCCTGGTGCGCGTCCGGATGGCGGGAATTTGCGGTACCGACCTCGAGATGGTGCAAGGTTACATGGACTTCAGCGGGGTCCTCGGCCATGAATTCGTGGGCGAAGTCGTCCAGACCGCAAACCGGGCTTTGGCCGGCAGGCGAGTCGTGGGCGAGATCAACGCCGCTTGCGGCCGTTGCGAATGGTGTCAGGCGGAGATGGGACGCCATTGCCCGAATCGTACCGTGCTCGGAATCCTTGGGCGTGACGGCGCCTTCGCCGAATACCTTTGCCTGCCCGACGCCAACCTGATCCCGGTCAGCGACAAGTTGCCGGACGAGGCGGCTGTGTTCGCGGAGCCATTGGCGGCGGGTTTCGAGATTCTCGAACAGACCCGGATCGCACCGGCCGATCGAATCGCGATTTTAGGCGACGGCCGTCTTGGCGCGATTATCGCCCTGGCATTGAAAGCTCGCGGTCTCAAACCCGTAATCGGGGGCCATCACGATGAAAAACTTCAGCGCCTGCATGAAATGGGAATCGCCGGACAGGATGAGAGCACGCTTGAGCCCGGATTCGATATAGTCGTCGATTGCACCGGTTCGGCGCAGGGTCTGAGCCGGGCGCTGGAACTGGTGCGGCCCCGCGGCAGGCTGGTGCTCAAGACCACGGTCGCAGGCTCCGCCGGGATCAACCTGGCTCCGGTCGTGATCAACGAAATCGAAATAATCGGTTCGCGATGCGGCCGGATGCTGCCGGCGTTGCGTGCGCTGGAAACCGGCCTGGTCGATCCGCAACCGCTGGTCTGCGCCGTCTTTCCTCTGACCGAAGCCGAAGTGGCGCTCGGACGAGCTTCGGACCGCTCGGTTTTCAAGGTCCTGCTGAAAGCGTTCTGAGGGTGGCCGCCTCACCACGCAGCGCGGATAACCGCCCAATCGTTATCGGGATCGATACGGGCGGCACTTTTACCGATGTCGTCGCGGTCATCAACCGCGAGTTGAAGGTCCACAAGCTGCCTTCCACCCCGCATGATCCGGCCATTGCCGTGCTGGAAGGAGTGCGTGCGCTGATCGGACCGCGAACCGCGCAAACGCTGACCTACAGTTCGACGGTCGCCACCAATGCCCTGCTGCAACGGCGTGGCGCCCGGGTCGCATTGTTCACCAATGCCGGCTTCGAGGATCTGATCGAGATCGGCCGCCAAAACCGGACCGATATTTACGCCCTTGCTCCCGCGCGTCCGCAGCCGCTGGTCGAGCGCGCGATGCGCTTTGGCGTTGCGCAGCGGACTCTGTTCGACGGTCAAATCGCGCTGGAACTGACGCGGACCGAGCTGGGCCGCATCGCCCGACTCGCGCAACGAAGCCGCGCTCAATCCTTCGCCATCTGTCTGCTCCATAGCTATGCCAATCCCAGCGGCGAGCAGGCCCTGGCGCAATCACTCAAAGAGCTGGGACGGCCGCTGTCGGTGTCCCATCTGATCCTGCCCGAGTACCGCGAGTTCGAACGCCTTTCGACCACCGTCGTCAACGCCTACGTGGCGCCGCTGATGGTCGAGCATCTGGGACGCCTGGAACGCGAACTGCCGGCTCACCGCCTGCGCATCATGCAGTCCGACGGTCACGCGATCGGCGTCGAACTGGCGCGCCAGGAGCCAGTCCGAACAATTCTGTCCGGGCCGGCCGCGGGCGTAATCGGGGCGGCCACCCTGGCGCGGTCCTTCGGCGTCGATCGATTCATCACCTTCGACATGGGCGGCACTTCCACCGACGTCTCGCTTTTCGACCGCCGCGCCAATATCCGATCCCTGAGTTATCCAGCGGGATATCCGGTACGAACTCCGGTGATCGACATCCATACCGTGGGCGCCGGCGGCGGGTCCCTGGCGCGCATCGACGAAGGCGGATCGCTGAAGGTCGGGCCGGAAAGCGCCGGCGCCGATCCGGGCCCAGCCTGCTATGGGCGCGGCGGAGACCCGACGGTAACCGACGCCGACCTGGTCGCGGGGCGTTTGATGGCGGCCAATTTCCTGGGCGGCCGGATGCGGCTTTATCCGCAAAATGCCGAGCGGGCCCTGGGCCGTATCGCTCGCGCGATGAAATGCGGGCTCGACAATGCCGCCCGCGGAGTCATTCGAGTCGTCAACGCCAACATGGCGCGTGCAGTGCGTCTAATCACGGTCGAGCGCGGCTTCGATCCGCGCGACTTCGCACTGCTTGCATTCGGCGGCGCCGGTCCGATGCATGCCTGCGAACTGGCCGCCGAATTGGGGATCCGCCGCGTGATTCTGCCGTCGAACCCGGGACTGGCGTGCGCGTATGGCGCGCTGAACGCCGCGCTGGGGCGCGAATACTCACTGACGGTCAGGCGCACGGCACCCTCTTATGACGAACTGAAAAAGCTGATGCGCCCGCTTATGACGCGCGCGCGTCGCGAAATGGCCGCGCAAGGCGTTCGATCATCCCAGGTTGAAAACCAACCATGGTTGGACGTGCGCTATCGCGGCCAGTCCTTCGAATTGAAGGTGGCGCTGACGCCCCACTTTCTTGAGGACTTTCACCGCGCGCACGAGCGTACCTTCGGCTATGCCGCCCGCGATGCGGTCGTCGAGGTGGTGAACCTGCGACTTGAAGCGCGCGCCGGCGAATACGAACATCGCCCGGTCCGGATCAGGCGCGCGGCGCGTCGACCTGAACCGATTGGCCGAATCAGCGCAATCGCACAAGGACGCCGCCGCACCATCCCCGTTTTCGAGCGCGATCACCTGGGTGCCGCGACTCGGTTGCAGGGCCCGATGCTATTGGTCGAACTCAGCGCCACTGCTTACGTTGCGCCAGGCTTTACCATGCGCGTGGACGATTTCGGCAACATTCATCTGGAGGCGGGGGCGTGAAACTCGATCCGGTAACGCTTGAAGTGATGAACAGCCGCCTGGCCGCGATTGCCGAGGAGATGGGCGTGGTGCTGGGCCAAACCGGATATTCGCCCAATATCAAGGAGCGGCGTGATTTCTCCTGCGCCCTGTTCGACGGCAGCGGCGAGATGGTGGCCCAGGCGGCCCATCTGCCAGTACATCTGGGGTCCACGCCGCTTTCCGTGCGCGCCGCGATCCAACGCCTTGAGCTAGGTCCTGGCGACGTGGCCGCCGTCAACGATCCGTTCGCCGGAGGCACTCATCTACCCGACCTGACGCTGGTCGAGCCGGTGTTTATCCGTGGCCGGCGCGCCCCGTTCGCCTATGTCGCCAACCGGGCGCATCACGCGGATATCGGCGGGATGGCGCCGGGGTCGATGGCGCTGTCGCGCGAAATCTACCAGGAAGGATTCCGGCTGCCGCCAGTCAAGCTAATCGCCGCCGGTCAACCGGTCCGCGACATCTTCGAATTGTTTTTCGCCAATACCCGAGTGCGCCAGGAGCGCGAGGGCGATTTGCGCGCCCAAATCGGGGCCCTCACGGTCGGTCGCCGGCGAGTAGTCGATCTAGTTCGATCGCAGGGCGCCTCGCTGGTCGGCACCGCGATGGAAGAACTGAAAAGCTATTCGGGCCGTTTGATGAAAGCGGCGCTCAGCAAGCTCAAGGACGGCACCTACGCCGCCGAGGATTTTCTCGACGACGATGGCTTCGGTTGCGGTCCGATTCGACTTTGCGTCGCGATCCAGATGAAGCGAGGCCGCGCCCGTGTCGATTTTACCGGCTCGGCGCCACAGGTCAGCGGCCCCGTCAACGCCAACTATGCTATTACGCTGTCGGCCGTGTTCTACGTGATGAAGTGCCTGGGGGCGGAAGCGGTGCCGCCCAACGAGGGGTTGATGCGCGCGGTAAAAGTGATTGCGCCCGCCGGGACTATAGTCAACGCCAATGAGCCGGCCGCGGTCGCCGGCGGCAACGTGGAAACGTCGCAACGGCTGGTGGACGTGCTGTTCAGGGCGCTGGCGCGGGCGGCGCCCGATCGAATTCCGGCCGCCAGCTCGGGCTCGATGTCGAATCTGACAATCGGCGGCTATGATACCTCACGGGGACGCGGTTTTACCTATTACGAAACCATCGCCGGAGGAGCCGGAGCGGCGCCGGGCTTCGATGGTGCTTCGGGAATCCATACTCATATGACTAATACCCTGAACACGCCGATCGAGGCGCTCGAGGCTTACTACCCGATGCGCGTGACGCAGTATGGGATCCGCGCAGGTTCCGGAGGAAAGGGCAAATTCACTGGCGGGGACGGATTGATCCGCGAACTGGAATGCCTGGTCGAATCCGATGTGAGCGTGCTCAGCGAACGCCGAGTCCTGGCGCCTTACGGGCTCTATGGCGGGGGTGAAGGAAAGCGCGGCGCTAACTATCTAATCCGCAGCGGGCGCCGCCACACGCTACCGGGCAAAGCCAGCGTCCGGCTTGCTCCCGGCGACCATATCCGCATCGAAACACCCGGGGGCGGCGGCTGGGGCCGCCGCTGAATATTCGGCCCTGCCGTTCTTTTGGGAAGACTCAAACAGGCCTTGCGGTACAGCCGAGTTTTGCGGTATGTAGCACGCATGCGGTGAGCCTTGGGCTCGCCCGACCTCGACCTGACTCAGCGGTTTCCAATGCGCCCGGCTTTTTCGGGGACCTGTCCATCGGCGCGAACAATGCCGTTGAGCACCTCCTGATGCGTTGCTGAATGATTGCGATTGGGGAGTGGAGAAAGCAACTGGGGCCCCTTCCCGTAAAAAATCATCGACTGCAGAGCAGAGGAGACTATATGAAAAAGCTGGGGTTTTCTTATCTTACCGCGTCGGCAGCGGCGCTGGTGATCTGCCTGGCGGCGGGGATGGCGCCGGCGGAAATGATGTTCAACCAGGAGAACTACAAAAACCTGGTCGATTCGTCGTCTTCCCAAACCATTGCGCCCGGAACAAAAATCACCCTGCAGAATTGGAAACAATATAAAAACTTCATGCCGATTTGGCTCCAGGCGGCGTACTCGGGCGACTATCACTGGCATATCGGCCCCGGACCGGAGTTCACAATCAACGTTGCGCCGACCAGTAATTTTCCACTACCCAGAAAATTTCTCGAGGATACGGAGAAGTTTCATGATCAGGTGGTTCTGCAAAAACTTCCTGACGGCGGATATACGATCAAGGGTTATACGGCGGGTGTCCCTTTTCCCAATCCGACCGACCCGGATATGGCGGTCAAAGTGATGTACGATGCGTGGCTGCCGTGGCGCCCAGCGGTTTCCTACTACTATACCTGGGACCGCATCGTTGACCGGTTTGGAAACGTGAGTCCTGAGGATACTGCCGATACCTTTTACATGATGTCTTTCCTGAGCGATGAGGGCTACCCGAACAGTACTAGTTACGGCACTGACTATTTCCAGGCGGGCCGTTATTTTGTGGCCGCCCCGGAGCAGTCCAAGTACACCACGGAGCTTCAGCTTCAGCCCAAGGATCCAACCCGGCTTCAGGAATTATACGCCTTCCTGCCGTCTTTGCGCCGCTCGCTGCGGCTTTCCAGCGCCGCTCGTTGCACTCCGCTGCTGGGGACCGATTATATCGCGGACGACGGCTCCTGGCTGCCGCCGAATTTCGCCCCGACCTACCTGGGGCTCAAGAAGGTGCTGACTATCGTGATGGATCCCAGCAAATCCGAAGATCCCAAGTCTTACGCCGGCGGGGGCGCCTATCCCGGCGACGCTTTCCCGGGATGGCCGGTGGCCGGGACCAATCACTGGGAGCTGCGCGATTATTATGTTATCGATCTGCTCGCGCTACCCAAATTGGGCAACTATTGCTATTCTCATCGCATCTTTTACGTCGATAAGCAGACCTATTACGCTGCGATGGCCGGGGCCGAAGCCTACGATCGAACCGGTAAAATCTACAAGATGTTGTGGACCGCCAACTATCCGGTCAATATTCACGGCGTTACGACCATTTATGCCTATGCGACCGGCATGAGCATGGCTATCGACTTTCAGAATTCGCATGTAACCTGGAACAACGATATACATGTGCAGATCGACAATGATGCTCCGGCCAGCGTCCGCGATATGGCCAACAGCACTCCCGGCAGCCTTGACCGCGTGATGCAGTGAACCTGACCTCCGCACTCCCTCTTCCCGTTTCGGGAAGAGGGAGACTTTGCGGCGCAGCTGTAGAGTATTCATCGGAGGATATCCTTGTCCGAGACGCCAAGTGCTCCGGTTTTGGTTCTTTATCCTGAATTGCAGCTTGAGGCGGCCCGGATGCTCGGGCGCGCTTTCGTTGACGATCCGTTGTTCCGGGCTATAGCTCCTGGGATCGAGACCAATGCGGCGCGCATTGCCGCGCTGGGCGAGCTTTTTAGCGCGATGTTCGCGGTCGAGCGCCGGACCGGCCAGCCTTCATTCGGCCTGCTACGCGATGGCAAAGTCGTGGCTGCGGCCGTAACCGAGGGTACGGCTCGCGCCTCAACAGTGGACACCATGATGTCGGGATTGAGCCAAACTCCACGCGTGCTCCGTGCAATCGGCTTCGACGGCGTCTATCGCGCGCTCTCCGCCTTTCAGGTGCTCGCGCGAAACCATCCCACCGAACCCCACTTATATTTGCAGGTGCTCGGTGTGGAACCCGATTATCAGAGGCAGCATCTGGGGGGTGCGCTGCTTGACCATTTGCGCGATCAGGCGCGCGCCCGTACCGACGTCACCGGCGTGTACCTGGAAACCGCCACCGAAGCAAACGTCGCGTATTACAGCGCCAGGGGCTATCAGGTTATCGGCGAGATCTATCCCGTTGGCGTGAAGATGTGGCGGATGTATCAGCGGGTGCGTTAAAGCCGCGACGCAATCGGCCAATCTCAATGTGCCGCGGCCTGGCTGGCGGACTGATTGGTGTAGACGATCGCGACCGCGTCAACGTAAGTCCCCCGATGGCCCACCGAGCCTATTCCTGGCTGGTTCTCGCGGTCGCTGATGTAGTCACCTTCGGTCTCCGTGCCGCTGGCTTCGCGCGTTGGATTGGGAGCGCCTTCGTAGAGCAGCCGCCGTGTTTTCTGCTGGCTGCCTGACAGGTACAGCACCGCATCGGCGCCGGTTTCGCAGGCCTTGCGTTTGACCTCGGCCAGCACCTGGTCTTCCGAGTACTCCAACGAAGCCCAGGCGTCGACAATGGCGACTTTTTGATAGTCGACGGTGGGCTCTGTGTAGATGATCGGCATGTAACAGTTAGGATCCTTGGCGGGGCGGGAGATGGTTTCGATCGGGGTGACGGCGGCGGTGGGCGGCATGTTCGGCTCGGCGGAGCATGCGGCCAAGGCGACCATCAAAGACAAGCCCAGTGAAGCTTTCGCACAATTAATCATCCAGATCATTGCTCTGTCCCCTAGCTCGCATCCGCAACGCGGGCCTCATGCGGCCGGTCAACCGCAACTATTACAACAAAGACGGCGCTGCGATCCAAATCCCTGGCGGCCGGGCCAGAACCATCCGAGCAGCCGCCGTTCCTATTGCCTCAACCTCTTATTACGCCGAAATCAGCCTCGCTAAAAGCCCGTCCAACAGCTAGAATGTCATCATGGCGCAGGACGTGGTTTTTGGTAACTCGCTTTTCGGGCGTGATAAGCTGCGCGCCTGGCTGCCAGTCGCGATTTGGGCGGTCGTAATTTTTTTCCTATCGACCTCGGCTTTCGGCGCCCAGTATACCAGCTTGTGGATCGAGCCGGTTCTGCGGTGGCTGCTGCCTTCGGCCAGCGCCCACACCATCGACGTTATGCATTACGCGATCCGCAAGCTGGCTCACTTTACCGAATACGGAATCCTTTTCCTGCTATTGATCCGCGGTCCGATGCGCGGTCACGCCTTGTGGGCATTGGGCGTTTGCCTGGCCTACGCGATGCTGGATGAAGGCCATCAGATATTTGTGCCCGACCGCACAGCGTCGCTGTATGACGTCGCGCTGGATTGCAGCGGAGCGCTGTTCAGCCATTTCCTCAGCAGCGGCGTCGCTGAACTGGTCTGAGCCCCTACGGTTCGATAGCCGCGGAGAGCCGATCGATTCGCTTGAAAAACTCGCGAAGGTTGGAAAACTCCCGCGGGATCTTCAGCTCGCCGGTGAATCCCAGATTCCAGAGCTGCCCGTAAAGCGCGAAATCGGCCAGCCCCAGCCGCCCCATCAAAAACGCCTTTTCATTCAACGCCTCGTCCAACGGCAATAACAGCTCGCGCACCAGTTGCCAATTCGAATCGCTGGCTTCAGCCATCCGATCACAGAAACCGGCGCCATATCTGGCGTCCTGAACCATCGTGAAAAACGCCAGCTGCTGATCACCCTGGCGGCGGTAAAATTCGCGCAGGTCGGGAATCGCCGAACGCATCATCACTTCACTCAGGCCCGTGTCGAAGTATCGGGCCAGGGTCAGATGCAGTCCGCGGCTAAGCGGCGGTAGCACCGTAGGTTCAGGCATCAGCGCCTCCAGCCGTGTCACGATCCATTCCGAGCCCACCGCAACCTCGCCGCCGTCAATTTCAAGCGCCGGAACTTCGATCTGCCGCGAAACGGCAAACAATTCGGCGCGGTCGAGGAAATCGACTTCAATCACTTCGCAGGAGATGCCTTTGAACTCCAGAATCTTGCGGACCTTGGCGGATTGCGGGTCGGGATAGAGCTGGAACAGGCGTGTGTTCATGTTGCGTCGCGCGGTTGGCGCGCCAGGATCTGCGCCATCGTGGTGGCGTTCATCACTCCAAAATTGGCGTAACAGTTATTGAAGATAACATATGCGCGCCGCACGTTCGCAACCCTCCTGATCCGGGCGGCCTGCTCTTCCAGTTCGCGCTCGGAGTAAAGGTACTTGAAGCGCTCCGCCGCGGTGACGTTCTTCTTGAACCAGACCTCGCGATTCCTGCCGTGAAACCGCACGTACATTTGCGAGGTGGTCGCTTCTATAAATGACGGCACGATCGAGGGATCCGACGGGGCATCGATCGAGACGTATGACAGCTCGTGGCGGCGCAGAAAATCCATGGTCTGCTGGCGTGCCGATTGCTCCGCCACCCAACTCGGATGGCGAAATTCGATGGCCAGATCGCCGTCCGGCAGGCGTTCGCGCAATCCGGCCAGGTAATCCAGATTGGCGCGGTTGCGGATAAAATACGGCGGGAACTGAAACAGCAGCATGCCCAGCTTGTGCGCCTGCTTCAGCGGCACCAGCGCCGACCAGAACATGTCAAAGGCGAGGTCGAGCACCGGCGGCGGCGGCCGGCTCAGCCGTTTTTCCCGGCTTTGTTCCTGGTCCAGCAGATTCTTGAGCGCAAGCGGCAGACGCGCCACCTCGACCGGATGTTGTGTGAGCAGTGCAAACGCCTTGATGTTGAAGATGAAACCGGGCGGCGTACGCTCAACCCAGGCACGCGCGGTGCTTTCCTTCAGCAGCGTGTAATAGCTGGAATCTACCTCGACCGTGTTGAAGTGCGACGCATAAAAGCGCAGCCGCTCTTCTGCGGTCTTAAGCGATTTGGGATAGAAAACGTCGGACTTTACCAGCGTCGGATCGGTCCATGATGCGGTCCCAACCAGGTAAGTGGTGTGCGCTGTCATCCGCCGTCACCAAACCGGCAATCAACGCTCGAAACTCCGTAGCACTTCTTCCAAATTGGTTTCCGACAGCGACGGACGAACAAGATCAGCATTGCTCAGCGCCTCAGCAGGCGAGGTGTGCGCGATTGCCAGAACCTTCATTCCGGCGGCGCGCGCCGCCTCCACCCCCATGGCGGTATCTTCGATCACAAGACATTGATTGGCGCCGATTGCGGGACCCGACTCGATACGGCTTTGGAGATGGCGCAGGGCCATCATAAATGCGTCCGGGGCGGGTTTGCTGCGTTCGACGTCCTCGGCGCTGACCACCGCGAGGAACAGACTGCGCAAGTCGGCGCGGCGCAAGATGGTTTCCGCTTCGATCCGCAGCGTTCCGGTCGCCAACACCAGAGGAAAGCGCGCTGCGCAGGCGCGCACAAACTCCTGCGCCGCCGGATAGAAAAGGTCTTCGCCATGGATTAATTCCATGTACCGCGCGTTTTTTTGCGCTATCAGCCGATCGACGATTTCGGAGCGGGGTTCGCGCCGATTTTCGCACAGCACAACCGTAAAACACTCGCGGTCGTTGTAGCCGATGAGGCGCTGATAGTAGTCGTCTTCGCGCAGCTCGATATTTTCCTCCGCCAGCACCTCGCGAAAGCATCTGAAATGCAGCGGCTCGGTATCGACCAGAGTTCCGTCAAGGTCAAATATAATCGCGCGGATCATCAGCTAATCGCTTTATCAGAAAGTTCACATCCGGCGCGATCGTGGAGGCCGTGGTTGTCAGCTCGAGGTATCCGCTTCCTTGAAGCGGGCGCCCCAGACGTGGACGTCCAGCGGTTCGATGCGGACCATCAGGTTGACGCCGTAGCTCAAGGCCATGTCGCGGTACTGGGGGTACTTGTCGCGCAGGTTGCGCAGGGCGAGCATGTATTCCTCGCGGCCTTCGACGATCCGCGCCCGGCCGTTGATCAGCACGTAGGCCAGATGACTCCAGTCCTCTTCGTAATGGTCGATCAGCAGCGAGACGCACGGATTTTCGGCGATGTTGCGCATCCGTTTGAGCTTCAACCCCCTGTGGCGCTTGGGTTTCTGATCGATCACGAAATAAAAATTGACGCCGTCAAACCAGAAACACAAAGGAACCGTGTGCGGCACCGCCTGCGCCGACGCCGTGGCCAGACGGGCGACGCGCGCGACCGAGAGGAAGCGCCGCACGCCCGGATCCTCCAATAAGAGAGGCGCAACAGCTTCGTTCATCGCTCCTCCTTAAGTCTGTCCAGAGTCCACCGAGCCGCTTTGCTCAGCGACGCGTCATCCGGCGTCTGCGCAGCCTCGCGCAGCAGCTGGAGAACTCGCGTTGAGCGATTGCCCAGATATCCCAGCGTAAACGCCGCCGCCCGCCGGACTCCCCGATCCCGATCGGATTTGAGGCACTCCGCAACCGCGTCTACGGCGTCGCGGCTGCCCGCGCCTGCCTGCTTCAGGAAGGATAAAGCCGCCAGCCTGACCTGGCTATCGGCGCTGCCGCACGCCGCGCACACGAGTGCTACCGCCGCCGGATCAAAAATGCCAAGTTCGCGCAAGGCGTACAACGACATTTTGCGGCAGTTGGGATCCGGATTTCCGGCAAGCATCAGCAGCCGCTCGCGGATCGCATCGCGATAACATCCGCCCCGTCTGACCAGCAGCTCAAGTGCGGCCCAGCGCACGTCGCCGTCGTCGGCGGCAAACGCCTCGAGCAGGGTGTAGGCGGCGCGCAGGTCCAGCGCGCCGTCAACCTGGCCCAGCACGTAGGCGGCAATCCATCGGACTCTAGGTTGCGGAGCGTCGAGCAACGCGGCCACCCGCGCAACGACAGCGGGACTGTCAGCGGCAGCCGCAGCCAAAACATCGGCGGCACGGCGTTGTATGGCTTTGCTGGGAGAGTCAAGATTTTCGATCAAAGCCTCGAGCGTGCCGCCGCGCGCGGCGCGCTGTGGTTCCTCCTTGAGGCTAAGCAATGCCGCAATACGCCGGCTGAGGTCCGGGCTGCGCAAATCCGCCAGGATAGGATCGATGGAAGTCAAAGCGCTCATTGGGCACTCAGCAGCAGCCGCGCGAGGTTGGTCAGATCACCGCAGCCCAGGATGAAATTGGACCCGTCGCCGTAAGTCTTCAATGCCACCGACGTCAGCGTCATCAGGTCCAGACGCTGACCCTCGAGACTTTGTTCAAAACGCGCCAGGCCGCTGGAATTCGCGATGAAATCGCCGTAAAACCTGGCTCGATCGATTCGCCCATTAGTGGCGGCCAGGCGCACTTCAATCGAACCGAGCTGGATACTGTGGCGGCCAATCAAGGCCATCGAGGAATCCGGCTGGCGTCTGGCAAACCATTGCGTTAATTCCGCCGCCTTGATTTCTGAAGCGGCGCTTTCGGAGGCAGTCAGTTCACGGTTGCGCACTTCGCCAAACTGCTGACCATAGCCCGCCGCCAGACGGCCGGCCATTTCGCTGAACTCAGGTGTACGTCCAATCTCCCGCGCCAGATTGGTGCAGGTCGCCGGGGTATCGAAACGGCACGTCAGAGCGCCGTCGGGATCGAAGCGTTCCATCGCAAAGGCCAGCGATTCGAGGCCCGTGCCAATAGCGATGAATAATTCGAACAGCAGCGCTCCGCCGCTGGATTCCTCAAAGGTACACATCGCCAGTTCGCGGCCGCCGCAAGTGATCGCGTCGCGGCCGGGATAGAAGCAATCGGTGCCCATCGCGCGCAACGCCGCCAGCGCGCCACGCGCGCATCGGTTCATCACCTGATCGGGCCGCAGCGCCGGCTGCTTTCCGCGATCGCCGGGAAACGCGTCGCGCCCGGGCAGCAACAACGAGCAGCAAATCCAGCCGTCGCCGGGATTGACAATCCTGCCGCCGGTAAGACGCCGATACGCGGTGATCCCGCCGCGCGTCTCCGGCCCCCGATACAGGTGGTATCGGCCGATTGAAATTACCTCGCCCGGAAGCTGAAACAGCAGCAGCAGCGGCTCAGCCCCGCCGTCGCTGCGCAATCTGTCGAGCAGGTAAAGCTGCAATCCCGGCAGTTTTGCGGGCTCCAGTTCCGGCAGGCGAATAACGCTCAGGCACACCCTACGATGGTAGCCGCGGCGCGGTACATTTCTCAACTCGCCTGTGGCGAACCTTACTTGCCGATCAGGGCGTCCTTCTGCCAAAACGCGGGGTCTGGTAAGATCTGGAATTGAAACATGGCGAGTCCGGACAAGATATGGCTGGAAGCTGAGCGCACCCTAAAGCAGGGCAAACCGTTCGCGCTCGCGACCGTGATCAACGTCCGCGGTTCCACGCCGCGCGAGGTCGGAGCCAAGATGCTGGTGCGCGACGACGGCCAGGTCGGCACGATTGGCGGCGGATGCGGCGAAGCCGAGGTCTTTCGCAAAGCGCAGGTACTGCTGCAGGAATCGGCGCCCGCGCGATTGACCGAAGTCGATCTGACGGGCGATTTCGAACAGCAGGAAATCGGCACCTGCGGCGGAATAATGGACGTCTTTATCGACCTGTGGTCGCCGCAGCGCGATTTGCCGGTTGCCCGCGAGATGGCCGAGGCGGTACGCGGCAGTCAGCCACTGGCGCTGGTGACGCTGATCGGACCCGGCGATGGCAACCAGGTCCCGGCCCGAGCGCTGCTGCGCCCCAATGTGGATGATGCTGGTCTGCCCGTGGAGCTTCCTCCCAAAGCGATCCGGCAGCTCGGCGAGATGGCTTTGTCGGCGGCGCCGACGCTGGTCGAAATCGAGCCGAGTGGGGAGCTGCGCACGACCACGCACCTTAGGGAGGAAGCCCCTTATCTCTTTATCGATCCACTTCCCGGAGCGCAGCGGCTCATAATCGTCGGCGCCGGACATGTGGGGCAGGCGTTGGCCGATCTTGGCGCGATGCTGGGTTTTCACGTCGTCGTGATCGACGATCGCGCAGCCTTTGCCAATCGCGAACGCTTTCCAAATGCCGCCGAGATAATCGTCAGGCCCTTCGAAAAAGCGATCGACTCGTTGAAGCTCGATCGCCACAGCTACATCGTGATGGTGACCCGGGGGCATGCCTTCGACGAGATCTCGCTGCGCGCGGCGCTTAAGCAAAAGCCGGGATACGTCGGCATGATTGGTTCCAAACGCAGGGTGCGCGCGACGCTGGAGCGAATCGAGGCGGACGGCGTGGACAAGTCCGTGCTGGAGCAGGTGCACGCGCCGATCGGCCTTGACATCGGCGCCGAGACGCCCGAGGAAATCGCGGTGTCGATCATGGCCGAAATTATCCGCGAGCGCCGCCTGGGCGTGAGGGACGGGTCGTCGATGGGAGTAAAGCTTGGCCGGCTCAAGCCAGCGCACTGATGGGCCCGCGAATCGAGGGGATTCTGCTGGCCGCCGGCCAGTCGCGCCGGATGGGTTTTCCCAAGCCGCTGCTGCGCATCGATAACGAAACGTTCCTGTCACGCTCAGCCGCCTCGATGCTGGCCGTCGTTGCCCGCCTGATCGTCGTGCTGGGCGCGCATGCGAATCGGATACGTCCGGCGATTCCCGCGGATTCGCGAATAACCGTGGTTGAAAATCTGCACTGGCAAAATGGCCAGCTTTCGTCTTTGCAGGCTGGGTTGAATGCGATCAGCCCCGATGCCGACGCCGTGCTGATGCATCTCGCGGACCATCCGCTGGTCCGGCGATCGACCTTCGAACGCGTGATCGCCGAGTTCGCCGGCGGGGGTTGTGCAATCGTAATCGCCCGCAATGGCGGCAAACGCGGCCATCCGGTGCTGTTCGCCCGCGCGGTTACCGCTGAGCTGTTGGAGGCGCCGGAAGATCAAGGCGCCAAGGCGGTCGTCAGCCGCGACCCTTCGCGGGTGGTTTATGTCGACGTCGACGACCCGGGCGTGAACCTGGACCTGGACACGCCGGCCGACCTTGTGCGCGCTGGTCTGCCGACGCCGCCAAACGGCTGAAAACGAGGTTTCGATTGCATCACGCTCGATCGCCGAGGCCGGGCTTCGCTGGAAAGGGCGGGAGAAGGAGAATCAGAAGCCGGCCATCTCGCGGATCGTTCTGGTTGCTTCGGCGGCTACGGCGGGATTGGAGGTGGCGTCGGCACTGGCCTGTTTCAGGTACCGTATAGCCTGATCGCGGTCACCGTTGCGGGCCAGGATCTCGCCGATGCGCAACGCGGCGAAACTGTTGTGCGGATCGAGTTCGTACGCCTTTTTGTAGTAGGGCAACGCGTCGTTGAAGCGGGGCGGGTTGAACGACATGTAAGCCTCGCCGATGTTGAGGTACGCGCTGGTCTCGTTGGGGCGGTATTTGACCAGTTTCTGGTACACCTCGACGACTTTGGCGAAGTCCTCGCGCGAGTTGTAGTACAACCCCAGGTAAATGTAGGGTTCCGTGGAACTGGGATCGATATCGGTGGCCTGCCACAGCATCTTTACCGCCTGGGCGCTGTCGGTGAGTTGAATTGCCGCATCGGTCAAGGCGCGGGCCTTGATCCGCGCGGCGTCGTCCGCGCGAACCGGGGCGGCAGCGAACAAGGCGGCCAACACACCGGCTATGATCCAGTATCGATTCGTCTTCAGAGTCATCGCTCTGTATAAATCGTGACACGAATGACGCACCGTTCAAAGGCCGCAAGCGTCGTCGACCGATATGTCGCTGGGGCGGATTTTGCTTTAAGCTGCCATATCAGCTTGCCGCTTTATTGCCGCCCATGGGCGCGAATACCTGCTTGATTGTTGAGATTTGCCGATGAAGGAGCCGCTCAGCTGGATCATCCCCGGTTCGCCCAGACTGCATTACCTGGAATGGAACCCTCACGCATCGCCAACTTTGGTCCTGCTGCATGGCGCGACCGCCAACGCCTGGTGGTGGGAGGATTTCGCCCATGCGCTTCCTCAATTCAGGCTGCTGGCCCTGGACCATCGCGGGCACGGCGACAGCGGATGGGTCAAACCGCCCGCTTACGGCCCCGCTGATTACGCCGACGATGTGAGGCGCTTGCTGGCGTTCTGCGATATCCAGGACGCGATTCTGGCCGGGCACAGCCAGGGAGGGATCAATGCGCTGGCCTTTGTTCGCGATCGCCCCGAGGCCGCGCGCGCGGTGATCGCAATCGATATCGCATTGACCTCGAGCTCGCGCCGCAATCGCTTTTTGGCGCGGCTCCGGAATCTCCCCACGGTGGTTTACCCCGATCTGGAGGTCGCCAAGGCGAGGTTCAGGCTGATGCCGGGCGAAGGCGATATTGCTCCGGAGGTGATGGCGCGGGTGGCGGAGCGGAGTTTGGGCCCCGCCCCCGCGGGCGGCTATACCTTCAAATTCGATCGCGACAGTTTTTACGGCAGCGACGGTCTCAACGTGCTCGAAGCGGTGGCCGCGGTGCGCGTGCCGCTGCTGCTGGTGCGCGCCGCCCGTTCCCGAATCATGACCGCCGAGGCGGCGCAGCGCGCGCTTGAACTGAACCCGCGGGCGCGCCTGGCGGTGGTCGATGATTCACACCATCACGTGTTGATCGAGCGTCCCGCCGCTTTGGCGTCAGCGGTGAAGGAATTCGTGCGCGAGCTGCGCTGAAGATTAAAGCGGCAGGTCCATCCTGCGATGGGGGATTCCGGCTTCTTCGAACACCTCGCCGGCGCCGTGAAAGCCGCTCTTGAGGTAAAAACCCTCAACCGGCACTTGCGCATGTAAATAGGCGAGTCTGGCGCCGTTGCGGCGTGCAATCTCGACCAGGGCATCGAGCACCATCCGGCCAATTCCACCACCGCGCTTTTCGGCCAGCACGGCCATCCGGCCGATCTTCGCACCGGCGGCGGTCAGCACCACGCGGCCGCATCCGACAGTCCGGCCATTTTCGAGCGCGAGCACATGCAGCGCGCTCAGGTCGTAATGGTCGCGTTCGAGTTCCGGGTCGATTTTCTGTTCTTCGATGAACACCCGCCGCCGAATTGCGTAAGCCGCCGCCATCTGCTCGGCGGTGCGAACCAGCACAATTTCCACGGCGGCGGGCGCCATCGTCCTATACGTTGGGGAACCGCGGTTGTATCACCCGCCGTAGTTCCATCCCGTCTCCTTCATGGTCAGGACCTCGGAGTCCTTCTTGACGTAGGCTTCGGTCACTTTGCCAACCACAACGCTGTGATCGCCAAGCTCATAGAAGCCGACCACATCGCATTCGATCGCGGCGGGTGCGTCAGAAATAATCGGCGCGCCGTTTTTCCCCGCTTCGAAAGCGAAATTACCGAACTTGCCATCCTTGGGTTCCACGTGCCTGAAGAAAGCGCTGGCGATGGCCTTCTGACCGGTGCCGAGGACCGACAGCGTGAACTTGCCGGAATCCTTGATCAACGGATGGAGACTGGAGTCGCCTTTGACCCCAATCACCACCAGCGGCGGATTGAAGCTGGCCTGGGTGACCCAGTTGATAGTGGCGACGGTCTGGCTGTTGCCGTGTTTGGCACCCAGTATGAACAGACCGTAGGGAATCATCAGCAGTGCGCGTTTTTTGGCGTTCTCATCCATCTCGGACGTCCTCCTTGCCGGTTTGCAAGTTAATCGAAATCAATGGCGCTTGGGCCAATTTCTACAATCGCGAGCGGTTGATCAAGACGCGGCGCAAAGCCCGCCCGCTCACCCGTTCAGCGTTTTCCCGATCCTATGATAGGCTGGACCTGAGGCAAAGCGCCCGCGGCGCGGAAGGATGTTGGCATGCCTGAAATCGAGGAAACGATTTTCGCTCCGGAACCGGTTGGCGGCCAATGGATCCAGGGCGGACCCGTATCGCTCAGCGCGCTGCGCGGCAACGGCGTGGCCCTGATCGATTTCTGGGATTATACCTGCGTCAATTGTATCCGCACCCTGCCCTACGTCGTGCAATGGCATCGGCGCTACGCCAACTACGGACTCGTGGTGATTGGCGTTCATGCTCCGGAGTTCAATTTCGCGCGCCAGCCGGAGTTCGTGCGCCAGGCGATAAAGGATTTCGGAATCGAATATCCGGTTGTGCTCGACAACGATTACGTCATCTGGCGCGCCTATTCGAACCGCTTCTGGCCCGCCAAGTACCTGGTCGATAGCGCCGGACGCATTCGCTACTACCATTATGGTGAAGGCGCCTATCGCGAGACCGAAGCGCTGATTCAGCGCCTGCTCGCCGATATCAATCCGAGCCTGCGCCTGCCGCCGCCGATGGAACCCCTACGCGACACCGATCACCCCGGCGCCGTATGCCATCGAGTGACGCCTGAGCTTTACCTGGGCCATCAGCGCGGCCGCTTCGGTAATCCGCAGGGCATCTCGCCGGGCTACCCGCACGATTACAAAGACCCGGGCGTGCGGATGGAGGGGATGGTATATCTGGACGGAAAATGGCTGGTCGGCGAGGAGTTCGCCGAGTCGGCCGCGGAAAATGCGTCAATTGCGATCCGGTACACGGCCAAGGAGGTCAACCTGGTGATGGCACCGCCGGAAGCCGGTCCGGTGCGGGTCGAACTGACGCTGGAGGGCGCGCAGCAGGCGGGCCACGACAGCCGGGTCGAAAACGGCCGCGTGGTCGTCGATGTCGATCGTCCGCGGATGTACAACCTCGTCGCCAACGACGGCGTCGTATCCGGCGGCCTCAAGCTGACTGCCCGCAACCAGGGTCTGAGCGCTTACGCGTTCACTTTCACTTCATGCACGCTGAATTAAGAACAGATCAGGAGCCGCTTTCATGTTGTCTGAACAACAAATCGAACGAGCTGCGGAAGCGATCGTTCGCGCCAAGTATCCAATTGCGTTAACCGGCGCGGGGATGTCGGTGGAAAGCGGAATCCCGCCGTTCCGCGGCCCGGGCGGCTTGTGGACCAAGTATGGCGAGCCGCCGATGAACGGCTTTCAGATCTTCATGGCCGACCCCAAGAAAGGCTGGGAAGACCGCCTCAAACCGCGCTACGACGAGTTGTGGAAGCCGCTGCGCGAGGCAAAGCCAAACCCGGGCCATCAGGCGCTGGCAGAGATGGAGAAGATCGGCGTGCTGCGTTTTCTGATCACGCAAAACGTGGACGACCTCCATCGCCAGGCCGGCACCCAGGCGCTGGCCGAGATCCACGGCAATTACAAGCTGATACGATGCCTTCAATGCAACGCGCGCTTCCCCGAAGAGCAGATCAGCCTGGAAGTGCTGCCACCGCCATGTCCTCGATGCGGCGGGCTGCTCAAGAGCGACACCGTGTCTTTCGGCGAGCCGATCCCCTCCGACGTGCTGCAGGAGTGCGCGGAGCATGCGTCACGCTCCGACCTGGTGATCGTCGCAGGCACGTCGGCGACGGTCTATCCCGCTGCCGGCTTCGCGATCGAGGTCAAGGAGCGCGGCGGCAAACTGGTGGAAGTCAATCTGTACGAAAGCGAGATCACCGGCATTTGCGATCATTCGCTGCGCGGGACCACCGCCCAGACGCTGCCAAAGCTGCTCGATGCCGTGACCAGGCGCCGCAAAGCTTCGCTGAGTTAGTTCGCCCCCGCAACCGGATTGAGTCCGGTTTAAGCGGCGACAGTTTGATGGCCAAATTGTACGACGGTGTCCACGGCGCGCTCAGCCGGATCGCCAGGATGGCTGTGTTCGTTTTGCAGCTTTGGCGGAAATTATTCTTCCAACGAAGCCGCCGAGCTGCACGGCTTACGGTACTGGCGCGGGATAGAGCAGGCCGGCGGCTTCGTCGAAGCCCAGCATCACGTTGAGATTCTGAATCGCCTGACCTGCGGCGCCTTTGCCGAGATTGTCGATTGCCGTCAGCACCACCAGCGTCTGCGAGCGGCGATTGAGCACGAATGCGATCTCGCAGAAGTTCGTGGCCCGGACATTCTTCAGCTCCGGAAATTCGCCGTGCGCAAGCAACCGGATGAAGCGGGCCTTGGCGTAGGCTGATTCGAAAGCCGCCCGGATGTCCTCGGCGGTGGTGCCGCTGCGCGGGCGCAAAAAGATCGAGGTGAGGATGCCGCGGTTGATCGGCAGCAGATGGGGCACGAACATCACCGCCACCTCCCGCCCCAAAGTCGCCGCGATCTCCTGCTCGATTTCCGGCACATGTCGATGATTTCCCACTTTATAGGGCCGGAAATTATCGTTGACCTCGGCGAAAAGCTGCTCCAGTTGAGGGCTGCGGCGCGCCCCCGTGGTGCCCGACTTTGCGTCGATGATAATCGATGCCGGATCCACCAGATCGCGGCTGATCAGCGGCAGCATTCCCAGCAGAGCGCCCGTCGGATAGCATCCGGGATTCGCCACCAGCCGCGCCTCGCGAATCTCGCTGCGATGGAACTCGGTCAGGCCGTACGCCGCCTGACGCGCGACCAGCGGCGCCGGATGTTCCCGCCCGTAGGTGGTCTTGTAAACCTCGTGGTCCTTGAGCCTGAAATCCGCTGAGAAGTCGATGACGCGCACGCCCTGCCCGATCAGTTCGCGGATCGCTTCGGTGCCGGCATGCTCTGGCAGGCAGGACAGCACGATTTCCGCCCGCCCCCGGATGAGATCAGGACGCATCTCCTCGAACGCCGGCAGATCCAGGCCGGCCAGATGGCGATAGACCTGCGCGACTTCTCGCCCGACGTAATGCTCCGACGTCAGTACCGCCAGCTCGACAAAAGGATGGAACGCGAGCAAACGGACCGCCTCGATACCTGAGTAACCGCTTGCACCAAGGATCGCGACCTTGACCCGGTTTTTCGTGCTCATCACTTGTTCGGAGCCTCCCGGACGGGTTGAAAAAGCCATTAGAACACGATGGTTCTAACGAGGCCAGAAAGGCCAGCCGCTTATTTGGTGTCGAGTTCGAAGAGCAGATGCCTGGATGCGTCTGCTGTACCGGATTTTCGGCGCAGGAAATTCAGGCGGCTCATGAAGTTGCCATTGCCGTTACTGGAATGGAGCCGCTCAAGATAAATTTGCAGCGGATGGTCGTCGGGCCTTTGTTTGGACAGCTCCTCGAAGCTGCTCAACGCCTCAGTAGTCGCGCCCTTCTCCAGCATCGCGATCGCGCTGGCGAACTGCTGGTAGAATGCCGGATCGACCGCGCCGCCCATCCGGCCCGCCACCTCGTCGATCTGCACCGCCTGGGCTTTGCCTTTGACCCGCACGTTGCCGATATTGCGGACAATAAAACCCTCCGCCGCCTCGTCCAGAGTCTGGCGGTTGACCAGCAGATGGACCTTGAAATAGCGGGTGAGGCCCTCGATTCGCGACGCCAAATTGACGGTGTCGCCAATCGCCGAATAGTCAAAGCGCTGTTTGCCGCCGAAGTTGCCGACGATCGCGTCACCGGTCGCGATCCCGATCCCGATATCGACGTCGACAAAGCGCGGGTCAGTGCGGCGCAATCGGTCCAACTCTCCCAGCATGTCCAGCGCGCATTCGATCGCGGATCGCGCCGGATTGGGCAGATCGCCCGGCGCGCCCCAAAACGCCATAATCCCGTCACCCATCAGCTTGTCGACCACACCCCCGCTGCGCATGATGATGTCGATCATCGCCGTCATGTAGGTGTTGAGCAGGGCGACCAGTTCCTCGGGCGCAGTCCTCTCGCTGCGGCTGGTGAAGCCGACAATATCGGCAAACAGGATACTCATGTGGCGGCGCTCGCCACCCAATCTGAGGGCGTCGGGGTTTTGGATCAGCCCCTCGATTACGTCAGGATGCAGATAATGTTCGAAAGCATGACGGTAGTAATGTTTCAGCCGTCCTTCGGTCACGTACTTGTAGCCGGCCAGCACGCTGTAAACTCCAACCCCGGTCAAAGCCGGAAAAAGCACGCCCAGCAAAAGTCCGTCCGCGGTGAGCAGATATTGCGCCATGCCGACGTAGCCGAAGATCATCGCCACGGTCGCCACCCCCGACCAAAGCGCAGAGAAATAAGCCACGGCCACACTGACCGCTATACCCATCACGGCGGCGCAGACGCGCTCAAGACCGGCTGTCACCTCAGAGCGTTCGATAAAATCGCCGGCCAGAATGTCGTCGATCGCATTGGCGTGGATCTCGACGCCCGGGAAGTTGGCGCCCATCGGCGTGGACCATCGATCACCCAGACCGAGCGCCGAAGCTCCCACCAGCACAATCTTGTTGGCCAGCTTTTGCGCCGCAACGCGATGGGCAATTACGTCGCTGACCGAATAATAAGGAAACGTGTGGGCCGGACCGCGGAAGTTCACCAGCATCCGCCCTTCCTCGTCAACCGGCAGACCGAGCTGGCCGATGGCTACGCGCGCAACACCATAATCCGCCACAGTCAAAGAGGTCAGCGCCCCATCCGCATAGGCGCTGGTGACGGCAAGAATCAACGGCGCGCAGTATCGATGGTTGAACTTAATCACCATCATCTCGGAACGGAATACCGCATCGGGATCGGTCGGCGTGTTGAAATATGCCGTGCCGCGCACCGCGTTATTGATTACCGGCAAATTGGGCAGATAGGCGACCGCCTCAGGTATAATCGGCGCCGGCCGGGGCGAGAGCAGCCTGACTAGATTGTAAGACAGCGGCGGGGGACTGGCTATTTTGGTTTGGAATCCGGGACTGATCCGGCTCCCATCGCCTTCGGCGCCAAGCTCGAGCGGATAGCCGACGAACGTCGTGCCCTGGTCTTTGATCGCCCTGGCAAAGGCCTCGTCATTGCTGACACCAACCGCCGCGGTTAACTGATTGTCGGGCAGACCGGATTTCTTCAGCGTCGCGAGGATCTTGTCGCGCACAAGGTCGATATCGTCGCGCTCGCTGAAGACCATGTCGAACCCGACCACCTTGACCTTGTAATACTTCAGCGCATCGACCAACTGGGCCAGCACCGTCCGCGGCCAAGGCCATCGGCCCAGTTCGCTGATGCTTTTGTCGTCGATCGCGACGATCGCCACCTCGCCATGCGGTTTGTGCGTTCCCCGCGCATACATCCGCAGGTCAAAGGTCTTCAACTCGGCGAGCTTGAGCAGCGAAGGATAATGCCCGTTAACCAGGAACAGCGCGACCACCACTCCCACCCCGATCAGCAGGGTCCGGAATGCGCCTGGGGGTCGTTTGCGCGTTCGAGCCATCGAGATCCGCGCAAATTCTACACTTTTCGGTTAAATTTCGCTAACCGCGTATGGCGCCGGACGCTTTACCGGTCGCAGGATGATTCGGCTGCTTTGACGGGAATGGTTGTCAAAGTCCGACAAAATGCCCCGCGCGATTATTGATGAGGTGCTCCCAGTCCGTTCGAACTGAAACTCAGCCTTTCAATGCGAGTGCCCCGCGCTGATCGGCTACCCGATGGTCACCTCAACGCGATCACTCGGCGACGAAGGTGATCAGGCCGGACGGAATCGGCGTGTTAACCACGTGGCCCGTCCGCGGCGCTGAGAGCAAACCCTGGAGATCGACCACCGCCAGCAACGTGTTCGAACTGTTCTCCAGGACTCCATATGCCTTGCCGGTGTTGGGGCTGACGTAGGCGGTGACCGTGTGCGGGTCAAACCCCTCCTCCCATGGCGCGCCGGTTGGGCTGCTAGGAACCGTGAAGGATACCCAGTCGGTAACCGCGGGGATGCCGCTCCCTGAAGTCGCCGGAAGCTGGATTACACCTTCAAGGTCTCCGCCAAACTCGCCGGTGACGATGCCCAGATGAGTGCCCGGCGCCACCGCGATTCCGCAGGTACCGGCCGCAAAGCTGGAAAATTCCGGGAACGATTGCACCTGGCTGGCGGCGTCAGTCCAGGTCTGGTTTACGCTGTTGAAGGTCGCCTGGGTGAGATCGGCAATATAAAGATCACCCGTGAACTCGATGGT